>Ga0209266_1000020_pt1 | contig 143015 bp, 133 predicted proteins | sample GraSoiAngelo_132_FD_185889 | JGI IMG/M metagenome (GOLD analysis project Ga0209266, IMG submission 185889) | Grasslands soil microbial communities from the Angelo Coastal Reserve, California, USA - 14_0929_02_40cm (SPAdes) (version 2) | ecosystem: Environmental > Terrestrial > Soil >...
TCTGGCTCTGCCTTCCGGCCTCCGGTCTGGCGGCGGCCCTCGTCGGGGCGGTGATCGGCTGGCCGATCCTCAGGCTGAAGGGCGTGTACTTCGCGATGATCACCCTGACCCTGAGCGAGGCGGCTCGGCTGGCCGCCCTGAACGGCGGGACCATCACGCAGGGCGCCACCGGCATCCTGAACATCCCGTTGCCGGGTGAGGTGACGTTCGCCGGGGTCGTGCTCGTTCCCGCCTTCCGCGCGCTGAACGTGCATCTCGCGTTCTACTACCTGGCGGCGATCCTGCTCGTCCTCGGGCTGTTCGCGGTCACGCGCATCGCCAGCTGCCGCCTGGGATGGATCTTCCGTTCTCTCAGGCAGGATGAGGCGCTCGCCGCCAGCATCGGCGTCAACGTGGCGAAGTACCGGGTGCTGGCCTTTGCCCTCGGCTGCTTCTTCGCCGGCATCGCGGGGGCGTTCTTCACGGTGTCCCAGCAGAGCATCTATCCGTCGAGCTTCGGCGTACCAGATTCTGTCTACTTCATGCTCTACTGCTTCCTCGGCGGGCTCTCGTACGTGCCCGGCCCCGTGGTCGGCGCCTTCGTCCTGTTCCTCGGCTTCGAGCTCCTCCACGGCCTGCGCGAGTACCAGATGCTGACGTACGCCGCGATCATGATCACGGTGATGCTCTGGCTGCCCAACGGGCTCCTGAGCCTGCGGCTCCCCGCGCGGCCAGATATGAAGGCCGACACCGCTTGACCGTCATGGAGGTGCGCGACCTGACGAAGCGGTTCGGCGGCCTCGTGGCGGTCGACCACGTGACGTTCCAGGCGAACGAGGGCGAGGTGCTCAGCATCATCGGGCCGAACGGCGCCGGCAAGAGCACCCTCTTCAAGCTGATCACCTCGTTCCTCCCGCGGACGGCCGGCCGCGTGATCTTCCAGGGCGAGGACATCACGGGTCTCTCCGCCCACCTGGTGGCCCGCAAGGGGGTGGTCCGCACGTTCCAGGAGACGACGATCTTCAAGGAGATGAGCGCCCTGGAGAACGTCGTCATTGCCCACCACCTGCGCGGGCGGGCGACCTCCGTCGGCCTCTTCCTCAATACCCGCGTGGCGCGCCAGGACGAGGCGTCCTTCCGCGACAGCGCCGACGAGATCCTCGACTACCTCGGGCTCTCGCGGGTGAGGCACGAAAAGGCGCGGCGCTTGCCGCACGGCTACCTGCGCGCCCTCGGCATCGCCATCGCGATGGCGTGCGACCCGAAGGTGCTTCTCCTCGACGAGCCCTTCTCGGGCATGAACCCGGAGGAGACGGACCGGATGGTGGAGACGGTGCGAGGCATCCGCGATCGTGGCGTCACCATCTTGCTCGTCGAGCACGACATGCGCGCTGTGATGCGCCTCAGCGATCGCATCATCGTGCTCAACTTCGGCAGGAAGATCGCCGACGGCACGCCGAGGGAGATCCAAAACGACGAGGCGGTGATCGAAGCCTACATCGGGCGCGAGGACGACGAGCTCGGGATCTAGCATGTACTTCACCGTGCGCAACGTCAGCGTCTACTACGACAAGGTCCGGGCCGTCTCCGACATCTCGCTCGTCATGGACGCCGGCGACGTGATCGCGATCATCGGTGCCAACGGCGCGGGCAAGACGACCACGCTGCGCGCCGTCACCGGGCTCGCCCCGGTCGCCTCGGGCGAGATCTGGTTCGACGGCCATCGGATCGACCGCCTGCGCCCCGACCGAATCGTCGGCCTCGGCATCTCGATGGTCCCGGAGGGGCGCCATGTCTTTCCCTTCATGAGCGTCGGGGACAATCTCCTGATGGGCGCTTTCGCCCGGCGGGACCGACGAGCGATCGAACAGGACGTCGAACGGGTCTTCGCGCGCTTTCCGCGCCTGAAGGAGCGCCGGCGCCAGCAGGCCGGCACGCTGAGCGGCGGCGAGCAGCAGATGCTCGCCATCGGCCGCGCGCTGATGGCGCGCCCCAAGCTCTTGCTGATGGACGAGCCGTCCCTTGGGCTCGCGCCGAACCTGGTGCGCGAGATCGCCCGCGCGATCCTCGCCATCAACCGGGAGGAGAAGGTGGCCGTCGTCCTCGTCGAGCAGAACTCGCGGATGGCGCTCAAGGTCTCGACTCGCGCGTACGTCCTCGAGACGGGGCAGGTCGCGCTCGAGGGGCGCTCCGCAGATCTCCTGAACAACGAGCAGGTCCGGAGACTCTATCTGGGCGGGTAGCTCCGACTCCTCCCCCGAAGTTCAGGGATCTTACCGTCGCCTAGGCTAGGCCTAGGTGGAGGATGCGCACGGCACCTTGCATCTTGAGCAACTCCGTTGCCCAGTAAAGGGCCGCGGACCTCGCAGCAAGGACGTCCTCCGCCTCGTGCCACCATGATATCATTGTTGCAGGCATGGCTCGGGTGGCGACAAACGTTCGACTCGATGCGGCGCAACTCCACCAGCTCAAGCGGCTGGCCGTGGAGCGCGGCGTCAGCCTGTCGGCGCTCTTCCAGGAACTGATCGCGGATTACCTAGTTCGGGTAAGCACTCTCACTGGCAGGGACTGGCGGGCCGATCCCTTCTTCCAGGTCGGTCGGCGGCCTGGCCGGTCGGGGCACTCACGCGTCGCCGAGGAGCACGACCGCCATCTCTATCGCGAGCGGCGCTGAGCCCCTGACCCGAGTCCTTATCGACACCTCGGCCTTTTACGCCCTGGAGGATGCGAGCGATCGGCACCACCGGGAGGCCCGGGCGATCCAGCGCTGGTACCTGCGCCACCGGCCACGGCTCTTCACGACCCATCACGTCCTGGACGAATCGGTCACGCTGATCGGGGTCCGGCTGCGTCCGGCGCGGGCCGTTCGCTTCGCGCGCCTGCTCCTGGCCAGCCGCGTCGTCCACGTCATCCGCACGGACGAGGCCATGGAGGAGGCGGCCCTCAACGTGTACGAGCGCCTGGATGACGCCCGCCTGAGCTTCACGGACTGCGTCAGCTTCGCCGTCATGCGGGCTCTCGAAATTCCTGTCGCGTTTGCCTTCGACCGTGACTTCGAGCGCGCCGGGTTCCGGCTCGTGCGAGGGATGGCGCTCTGACGTCCAGCCGGCGCGGATGGCATCTGGAGACGGCGGTCCCTGAGATTGTGGACGCCTTCGACGGCGTGGCCGGCAGTACTCGTCAGCAGACGTAGCCGTTGGTGTTGAGCGCCTTGCCAAGGATATCCCCGCGTGCTAGATATGGCGGGTCGTTCGAGCCGGCCGCGCTTAAGCCGACGGTGTGCGATCCGGGAGGCGAGCCATGGAGATGAACCGGCGTGATGCGCTGAAGATGCTCGGGGCGGCGGCAGGAGCGGCGCTGGCGCCCGGCCGCGCCAGCGCCCAGAGCGGTGAGATTCCGGTCGGCAGCCTCCTCGACGGGACCGGCCCCATCAACATCTACGGGCTTCCGATGATCGAGAGCACGAAGTTTGCCATCGACGACATCAACGCCCAGGGCGGCGTTCTCGGCCGCAGGCTCAGGCTCGTCCAGCTCGACGCCCAGTCCAACAACCAGATTTATGCGCAGTACGCCACCAAGCTGCTCGTCGAGGACAGGGTCGCGGTGCTCATGGGCGGCATCACGAGCGCGTCCCGAGAAGCCGTCCGCCCCGTCGTGGGCAAGTACAAGCAGGTCTACTTCTACAACGAGCAGTACGAGGGGGGCGTCTGCGACAAGCTTGTCTTCTGCACTGGCGTCACCCCGGCCCAACAGCTGGGCACGCTGATCCCCTGGGCGGTGAAGGAGTACGGCAAGACGGTCTACACGCTCGCGGCCGATTACAACTACGGTCACATCTCGGCCGACTGGGTGAAGGTGTTTCTGAGGAAGGCCGGTGGCACACTCGTGAACCAGGAGTTCATCCCGCTCGACGTCGTCAACTTCGACTCGGTGATCAAGCGCGTGGAGGGAGCCAAGCCTGACGTCGTGATGTCGCTCCTGGTCGGGGGCAATCACATCGCGTTCTACCGGCAGTTCGCCGCCACCGGGCTCAAGGGAAGGATTCCGATCGTGTCGGCGACGTTCGGACTCGGCAACGAACAAGTGGTGCTCGCCCCTGAGGAGGTCGAGGGGCTGGTGGTGATCTATCCCTACTTCCAGGAGCTCGAGAACGCCGTCAACCGGGAGTGGGTGCGCCGCTGGCACCAGCGCTTCGGCGCGAACTACGCCTACATCACCGACTCAGCGTGCACGGTCTGGAACGGCTGGCACCTCTGGGCCATGGCGGTGAAGAAGGCGGGCTCCCTGGAGCGGGACGCGGTCGTCAAGCAGCTGGAGAGCGGCCTCACATTCAAGTCGCCGGAGGGCGATGTCACACTCAACCCCGAGAGCCACCACGTCGTGCACACGGTGCACCTCGCGAAGGTGAACAAGCAGCGCGGCTTTTCGATCATCAAGACGTTTCCCAACGTCGCGCCCACGGATACCATGGAGGCGTGCGATCTGATCAAGAACCCGAATCAGGCCACGCAGTACACGCCGAAGTTCTAGCGCCTGGGTCGCGCCCCCCGCCCGCCCCGGGAGCGGGCGCGCGGCGCGCAAGAGTATGGATCTCGTCGCCGTCACCGCGTTCGGCATCCTGTACACGATCGCCACGCTGATCCTTCTGGCCCTCGGCCTCGCGGTGATCTTCGGCATGATGGGGGTCATCAACCTGGCCCAGGCCGAGTTTCTCATGCTGGGCGCCTACACCGTGCTGATGGCGACCTCCCATGGCGCCAGCGTCTGGATTGGCATCGCGCTGGCGCCGGTCGTGGTGGGCCTCCTCGGCGTCGTGATCGAACGGACGATCATCCGCTTCCTCTATGGCCGCATGCTCGATACGATGCTGGCGACCTGGGGGCTCAGCCTGGGTCTGGTTGGCCTGGTCACGCTCGTGTTCGGGCCCACGACCGAGGGGATCGCCACGCCGTTGGGCCACTTCACCGTCGGCGAGTACCGGCTCTCCCAGTACAGCGTCTTCGCCATCCTGATGGCGTTCGCTGTCCTCGGGCTGACCTATGCCCTATTCAACTACACGCGCCTCGGACTGGTGGCGCGCGCGACTATGCAGAACGACAACATGGTCTCCGCGCTCGGCGTGAACCCCGCGCGGGTCTACATGGGAACCTTCGCCTTCGGCTCAGCCCTGGCCGGCCTCGGAGGCGCCGTCATGGCGCCCCTCACGGGCGTCGTGCCGACGCTCGGTCTGGCCTTCATCGCGAAGATCTTTATCACGGTGATCGTGGGCGGGCCCGTGATCCTGCTCGGCACGACGACGGCGGGAGCGGTCCTCGGCCTCGTGGAAAGCCTCGTCGCCTACACCTCGACGCCCATCTACGGTCAGGTCGCCATGCTCGTCTTCGCGATCGTCCTCCTCCGGCTCCTTCCCCAGGGCATCTCCGGCTTCTGGCGCCGAGGCGTCTAGTGACGTCGTGGGCGCTGTGGGCGGTCGCGGTCGTCATCGTGTCGGCGCTACCGACCGTGCTCTCGCTCTTCCAGATTGTCCAGCTCACCGTGTTCATGATCTACAGCCTGCTCGCGCTGAGCCTCGACCTGATCTGGGGCTTTGGCGGGATCCTTTCATTCGGACAGGCGGCGTTCTTCGGCGTTGGCGGCTACGTCTACGGGATCGTGGGCATCAACTCGGGCAGCACGACGCTGGCGCTGGCGGCGGGGGTCGCTGGCGCCGCGGGGTTCGCGGGGCTACTCGGGTACTTCACGTTCTACGGCCGGGTCGGCTCGATGTATTTCGCGGTCATCACGCTCACGGTGACACTGATTCTGCACCAGGTGATGGGCACGACGGCCGACCCCAGGTATGCGGTGGGCCAGGCCCGCCTCGGGGGCTACAATGGAATGACGAACATCCCGTCACTGGCGCTGGAAGTGCCCGGACGCGCCCCGCTCACGCTAGACCCCATCCCGTTCTTTTACGTTGTGGGCAGCCTGCTTCTTCTCGTCCTCGCCCTGACCCGCGCCCTGGTCCAGGCGTCGTTCGGTCGCATCCTCGCCGCGGTTCGCGAGGACGAGCTGCGGACGGAGCTGCTCGGTTACGACGCCCGCGGGCGCAAGCTCGTGACGTTTGTGCTCTCGGGCGGCATCGCCGGCCTCGCGGGGGGCCTCTTCGCGGGCTGGGGCAACTTCATGAACCCGCAGGTCTTCAGCATGTTCCAGTCGGCGCTGGTGGTCATCTGGGTGATGGTCGGCGGGCGGGGCACGCTGTACGGGGCCGTGGTCGGGACGCTCGTCGTTCAGTTCCTCACGAATTACCTCGGCACTGCGTCGGTCACCTACACGACCGTCGCGCTCGGCACGGTCCTCGTGATGATCGTCCTGCTCTTTCCCCGGGGCCTGGTGCCGGCCATCGAAGGCGCGATCCGGCGAGCCGCCAGACGGCGGGCCCCAGCGCCGGAGTTCGCGGATGAATGACGTCGTGCTCCAGGCGCGTGGTCTCGTGAAGGAGTTCGGTGGGCTGCGGGCGGTCAACTCCGTCGACTTCACTCTGAGGCGCGGCGAGCTGCGCTGCGTGATCGGTCCCAACGGCGGCGGCAAGAGCACGCTCTTCAAGCTCCTCACGGGCCAGCTCAAGCCGACGGCGGGGACGATCCAGTTCAAGGGTCTCGACGTCACGCGCCTCCACCCCCACGAGATCGCGCGAGCTGGAATCGGGATCAAGTTCCAGGTACCGCGGGTCTACGATGCCCTCTCCGTGGCCGAGAACCTCTGGCTCTCTGCGCGCTTCCGCCATGGGGCCACCGGCGCCGGCCCGATCGTCGACCGGGTCCTCGCCGAGATCAGCCTGGCCGAGCGCCGGGCCAGCCTGGTGGGGTACCTCTCGCACGGCGACCGGCAGTGGGTGGAGATCGGCATGGTTCTGGCGTCCGAGCCCGACCTGATCTTGCTGGACGAACCCACCGCCGGCATGACCCACGCCGAGGCGCGACGCACGGCCGACCTCGTGCGCGAGATCAACCGGCGGGCGACGCTGATCGTGGTCGAGCACGACATGGATTTCGTGCGAAGCATCGCGCGATACGTCACCGTGCTCCACCGGGGCGCGGTGCTTGCCGAAGGGACCATGGAGCAGATCCGCGCGAATGACGTCGTCCGCGACGTCTACCTGGGGAAACGCCAGCATGCTCGAGGTTGAAGGCCTCCACGCGCGGTACGGGCAGGTGCCGGTTCTGAACGGCGTGTCGCTCCGGGTCGGGGTGGCCGAGCGCGTCGTGATCATCGGACGGAATGGCGTAGGAAAGACGACCCTGCTGCGCGCGCTCATGGGCTTCCTCCGCTGTCGCCAGGGGTGCATCCGCTGGCGGGGCGGCGACATCACCCACCTGCCGCCCTACGGGCGCGCCAGGCTCGGCCTCGGGTACGTTCCCCAGGGGCGTGAGATCTTTCCCGGGCTCACCGTGCGCGAAAATCTCCGGATGGGGGCTCTCTGGGGGGGAGACGAATCGCGCTTCGAGGAGCTGCTGCGGATCTTCCCGCGGCTGGGCGAGCGTCTCGGGCAGCGAGGCGGTAGCCTCTCGGGGGGCGAGCAGCAAATCCTCGCCATCGCTCGCGCGCTCATGGGCGACCCGAAGCTCCTGCTGCTCGACGAGCCGACCGAGGGTATCCAGCCCTCGATCGTCGACGAGATCCTCGAGCAGCTCCTCGGGATCAACGCCCGATTCGGGGTGACGATGATCCTCGTCGAGCAGAATTTGGATTTCGCCTGCGCGTTCGCGGGACGCGCCTATACGATGCTGAAGGGACAGATCACCGAGGAGCTGAGGCCCGAGGCCCTTTACGACCCGCGCGTCATCGCTGAGTATCTTGGCGTCTGAGGGCGGTCCCATACTCGCCGGGAGGGGAGGACCATGAAGAGCGAAGAATCCGTCACCAAGGAAACCGTTGAGCGCCTCTGCGCGCAGGCCGAGCTGGCGCTGGCGCCCGAACGTCGGACCAGGCTCGTCCCCATGCTCGCCGGCCTCATCGGGGCCGCCAACGAGCTGAGCCGAAAAATGGCGGCCGCGGCGCACCGGTCGATCCTGCCGATCCTGCGATTCCCCGAGCGATAGGAGGCCGTCATGGCACAGGGAAACCTGCTGGACCTGACGATCATCGAGGCTGCGGCACAGCTCGAGAGGCGCCGGCTCTCCCCAGTGGAACTGACGGAGGCGATGCTTCAGCGCATCGGCAACGTTGACAAGCAGATCCGCGCGTACATCACCGTCTGTGACGAACAGGCGCGCGAGGTGGCGGGAGCCACGGAACGCATGATCCGGGCGGGGTACTACCTCGGCCCGCTCCACGGGATTCCGGTTGCGCTCAAGGACAACATCTACACTCGCGGCGTCCGCACGACGGCCGGGTCGAAGATTCTGGCGGACTTCATTCCGACCGAGGACGCGACGGTGGCGGCGCGGCTCAAGCGCGCGGGCGCCATTATCGTCGGCAAGACCAACATGCACGAATTCGCCTGGGGCGGCACGACCGATAACCCGCATCACGGTACCTGCCGCAACCCCTGGAACCCCGAGCGCTTCCCCGCTGGCTCGAGCGGCGGCTCGGGCGCGGCGGTAGCGGCGCGCACCTGCCTCGGCGCGCTCGGAACGGATACGGGCGGCTCGATACGGCTGCCGTCGTCGGTGAACGGCATCGTCGGGATCCGCCCGACGATCGGCCGCGTGAGCAACTACAACGTCGTGCCCCTGGCGTGGACGATGGACACCGTCTCGCCGATGACACGCACGGTGGAGGACTGTGTGGTCATGTTCGAGGCGATCGCGGGCTACGACCCTTTCGACGAGCATTCCGCGCACGCTCCGGTGGCGGACTACCGTGCGGAGCTCCCCCGCCCCGTGCGTGGCCTCCGCGTCGGGCTCGTCCGGGACTACTCGCTGACCCACGTGCAGAAGGCGGTCGGCGACGCGGTCCGAGCCGCGCTGAAGAGGCTCGAAGAGCTCGGCGCCCAGGTCGAGGAGATCGCCATGCCGTCCATCCACGGCAACATCTCGGCTCAGCTCACGATCGAGTCTTGCGAGCCGAGCGCGTACCACCAGCAGTGGCTCCGCACGCGCGCCGCCGACTACGGCGAAGACGTGCGGACCTTGCTGGAGCTGGGCGAGATGTATCTGGCCACGCACTATATCCAGGCCCAGCGGTATCGGAGCCTGCTGCGGAAGGAGTTCCTCGAAGGGTTCAAGCGCGTGGACGTCTTCCTCACGCCGACCCTTCCGTTCACCGCCACACCCTGCGGCGCCACCGAGGTCGTGATCGAGGGCAACCGCAAAGAGGACATGCTCTCGGCCATCATGCAGTTCACCGGGGTGCCGAGTCTCGCGGGTCTGCCCGCGCTGTCGCTCCCGATCGGCTTCGATCCCGATGGCCTGCCCGTCGGAATGCAGGTCATCGGACGGCCCTTTGACGAGGGGACGCTGTTCCGGGTCGGTCACGCCTATCAGCAGGCCACCGACTGGCACACGAGGTCGCCGAGACTCTAAAACGGCGTCTGGTCCACGAAGTCGATGTCAACGAGCTGGCCCAGCCCGACGGCGACGGCGCGGTCAGACCCAGCCGGCCTCCGCGGACAGTTGACTTGGCCGGCACGCCCTGCCCTATTCGAAGGGGCGATGCAGCCGGACTTCGCCGCGGCCTTCCTACGCGGCGTGATCCAGGGTGTCGCTGGGTTGCTCACCCAGCCGCCGTCGTCGTCGTCTCGATCGCCGTCATCGGCGTCACCATTCTGGCGTGGCTGCGACGGCGATGAACGAGGGGAGCGAGCGACCCGGCAGCAAGGAATGAATCTCAACTGGATAGGATCGCGTGCTGTAACACCGCCGTGATCATCGATCAGCGCTCGGGGAAAACTAATCGCCGCCCAGCCAGTGGCGGTAGGCGTCGATCCATTCCGCTCCAGCCGGTCGCGGGGACGGCAAGGGCAGGTCGATGATCGGGACGGTCTGGCGCACGCCAGCGCGCCAACAAACCGCGACGATCTCCTCCCGTTGTGTCAGGTCGACGCGCTCCACAGTAACCGGCACTCCGAGGACCGTCGTCTCGAACGGCAGCGCAAGGTGGTCCTCGATCATCGTGTACAGGCCCGTGACTTGTTCGGATTCGTTGTAGCAGTCGACGATTGCCTCTTCGACCAACCGATCGAGCCGCGCTTTGCTGAGTCGCGTGCGGCTGCGCTTGGCCTTCCGCTTCCGTGTTCTTGTCATTCAGCGGCAGCTGGCGTTTCGAAGGGCTCGAGGGCGTCGCCATCCTCTGCCTTGCGCGTGAGTGATGCCGAGCCGCGGGCATAGCCGATCGCGCGAGATCCACGCAGGCGCTTCGCGAACATGCGGGCGAGCAGGGGCACGTTGCTGTACGTAGGAAGTGACCAAGGCGCTGGGGCGGAGGATAATCGCGGCTCGCGCCCTCCAACGTTCGCGCGCGGGCGCAGGTGCTTCCAGCGTCGAGAACGTACGGGCTCGTGGCGCTGGTGTGAAAGGGAATACCTTATGCGTCCGGAGCGGCAAGGCAGCGTTTGAGCTTACGCTCTCAAGACTCTCACCTTGCAGCCCAACCGTGAAAGACTTACGATTTGCATGAGGAAAGTCTGGCCGTTGCTGATTCGGGCACAGAAAAGGGAGGGCGTCATGCTAACACGACGAGAATTCGCGGGTATTGCGTCGTGCGCGATCTGCGGAATTACGGCGTTTGCCTCCCAAGCGTCGGCCCAAGGCGCTCCGCCGGCAGCGACGGCCGGCGTCACGCGAAAGATTTTATCGCAGATGGACGGTCCGGCGCCGGGCTATGTAACGCTGCTTGTCGAAGCGACAATAGAGGCAGCAGTGGCGGTCGGGCGACACACGCATCCGGGAATCGAATCCGCCTATGTCTTGGAAGGCGGCTTCGAGCTTCCCATACAAGGTCAGCCGACCCGCACAATCAAAGCAGGCGATGCCTTCCAAATACCGCCCGAAACGCCGCATGCGGGTGGTAAGCCTGGCGAGGCCAAGTCCAGACTTCTTATCACCTATGTCGTGGAGAAGGGAAAGCCGCTCGCATCTCCAGCTTAGGCACTTGTGACGCCGGCGCTCGTTTGCTGGCCGCGTCGTGCTCGCGGGTCCTCCTCTATGCTGACCTGATCCGACGGCCGCGCGACCCAAGCACCGCGCCAGGCGCAGACCGCAGCGCCCGTCACGGGCTTGGAACGGTCGCCCGGCCGAGCAACGTACGGGTGGCGCTCCGCGCGATCCGGATCAGGCTCGCTGTCGTCCCCTCCTGTCTTGGGTGCGAGGGGGGCTCCAGAGAAGGTTCTTTCAGGCTCGGGCACGGAGGAAGGCGCGGTGTCGGCGGGCGGCGGCGCCACGAGCTCTGCTGGAAGGCTCCGTGACGACGCCTTCGAATTGAGCACCTCACTCGTCGTTGCTGATTCTTTCGCCACGTCAATCCAGGCAGCAAACAGGGGGCGCGCTCCTAAGGCGCTGGTTTTGAGGAGTTTTCGAGGGCCGCACCTTGCCAGGGATCTGGCACGCCGCTTGAGTCGTGAGGTTCGCGTGCTCTGAGAGTCCGGTGTCGGACTCTGAGAGAGGCAAGGGTGCCTTTCTCCTCAAGGGGGAGGGGCGCCTTTTTTTGTGTTCACGCGTCGCCGGCGGGAAGGGAGATCGCTCGTGAATAAGATCGAGCAGATCAAAGCGGAGAAGGGCGGCCTCGAGGTCGGTCGAGACATTCCCCGCTACGCGGAGCTTGGGGTCGACGCGATCGAGGAAGGCAACCTCGAGCGGCTGAAGTGGTGGGGGATCTTCTTCCGCAAGCACACGCCCGGTCATTTCATGATGCGCATCCGCATCCCGAACGGGATCAGCAGCGCTGCGCAGCTCCGCACGATCGGCCGCATCGCCAACCGCGTCGGGCGCGGGATCGCCGACATCACCACGCGACAGCAAATCCAGCTCCGCTGGATCCGGATCAACGACGTGCCGCAGATCCTCGATGAGCTCCGCGAGGTCGGGCTCGTGACGCTCCAGACGGGGATGGACAACATCCGCAACGTCGTCGGCTGCGCCGTCGCCGGGCTCACGCCCAACGAGCTGTTCGACGGCTCGCCCGTCGCGCGGGCCTTCACCGACACGTTCGTGGGCGACGTGGCGTACACGAACCTCCCCCGGAAGTTCAACGTGACGATCACGGGCTGCCGCGAGAACTGCACGCACGCCGAGACGCAGGACGTCGCCCTTGTGCCAGCGACGAAATCGCTCGGCGGCGAGACCGTCTCCGGCTTCAACGTGCTCGTCGGCGGCAAGAACGGCTCCGGCGGCTACCGGATCGCGACGCCGCTCGACATCTTCGTGCCCCCCGAGGAGGCGCCCGAGCTCTGCAGCGCCATCGTCCTCCTTTTCCGCGACCACGGCTCGCGCGAGGCGCGCAACAAGGTCCGCCTCGCGTTCCTGGTCGAGGAGTGGGGGGAGGCGAAGTTCCACGACGCTCTCGAGGGGCGGCTGGGGCGGCCGCTCGAGCGGGCGGGCGTCGACGAGCGCGGACCGAAGGCGACCGACCACATCGGCGTCTTCCGCCAGAAGCAGACGACGCTGAGCTGGGTCGGCCTCGTCGTTCCGGTGGGGCGTATCGTCGGCGATCAGCTCAAGGAGGTTGCGCGGCTCGCCGAGGCCTACGGCACCGGCGAGGTGCGGCTCACGCCAGACCAGAATGTGATCATCCCCAACGTCCCGGACGCCAAGCTCGGCAATCTGACCGCCGAGCCGCTCCTGAAGGTGCTCCGCTACGACCCCTCGGAGATCATGCGGGGGCTGGTGAGCTGCACCGGCATCGAGTTCTGCAACCTGGCGGTGATTGAGACCAAGGCCCGCGCGCTCCAGATCGCGCGGACGCTCGAGACCAAGGTCCATCGCGGCAAGCCGATCAGGATCCACTGGTCCGGCTGCCCCGCCGGCTGCGGCAATCACACGGTGGCCGACATCGGCCTCCTCGGGGTCAAGGCGAAGGTCGATGGCCAGGCCGTGGACGCGGTCGACGTCTTCGTCGGCGGGTCCTCGGGCCCGCACGCCATCCAGGGCATCAGGATCCTCGAAGGCGTCCCCTGCGACACGCTGCCCGAGACGCTCGAAGGGTTGATCCGCCACCTGGAGCCCGACAAGGTGCGCCGCCAGCTCCGCGCGCTCTCTGAATCAACGCCCGCGCCCAAGCACGAGAACGCCGCCAAGCCAGTCATGGTCGTGGACGACCTCCAGGAAGGGACGAGCAAGGCGCTCACGATGAATGGCACGGAGGTCGCCGTCTTCCGCTGCGGCAACCAGCTCTACGCGCTCCAGAACCGCTGCCCACACGCCGGCGGCTCGCTCGCCGACGGCACCGTGGAAGGCGACGAGGTGATCTGCCCGCTCCACGGCTATCGCTTCAACATCAGGACCGGCGCCTGCGTCACCGATCCGGCGCTCCGCGCGAAGCCCGTCGCGCTCGTGCCCCACGCCGACGGGTTCACTGGCGCGCCTTGAACTCAGAACGGAGGAAGGACATGCCCTACGTCAAGCCCGATGCGGTCGTCGAACAGATGGTCCAGGCCGGCGCGGCGAAGAGCCGGCTCGCCGTGAACGACCTGCTGATCCGCGGCTTCCTCTCGGGAGCCCTGCTCGGGTTCGCCACCACCCTGGCCTTGACGGGCACGCTGCAGACGAAGGCTGGGATCGTCGGCGCACTGATCTTCCCGGTCGGCTTCGTGATGATTGTGCTCCTCGGTCTCGAGCTGGTGACCGGGAACTTCGCGCTCATCCCGCTGGCCGTACGCGAGGGGAAAACGACCCTCGGTGCGCTCGCGACAAACTGGAGCTGGGTCTTCGTGGGCAACCTGCTCGGCAGCCTTTTCTACGCGCTGCTCTTCGTCCTCACGCTGGCGCCGGAGTCCGAGATGGCCAAGCAGCTCATCGCCGTGAGCGAGGCCAAGACTCTCGCGTACGCGCACCTCGGCGCCGGCGGCCTCACAGTCGTCGTGAGCAAGGCGATCCTCTGCAACTGGATGGTGACGCTCGGCGTCGCGATGGCGCTCACCTCGCAGTCCACGATCGGCAAGATCGCGGCGATGTGGCTGCCCATCCTGACGTTCTTTGCCCAGGGCTTCGAGCACTCGGTGGTCAACATGTTCGTGATCCCCGCCGGGATGCTCCTGGGCGCGCGCGTTTCCCTCGGTGACTGGTGGATGTGGAATCAGATCCCGGTCACGCTCGGCAATATCGCGGGCGGCATGCTCTTCACCGGGCTCGCGCTGCACCTCACTCATGCGAAAGTGCCCGCCGGCGGGGCGTCCCGCGCCGTGGCGACCGGCGTCCGCACCGAGGCCGCCGCGGAGCGCTGAGGATGGGCTTCTACCCGATCGCCCTCGAGCTGGAGGGCCGTCCGTGCCTGGTCGTGGGCGGCGGCGCCGTGGCCGAACGCAAGGTCGAGGCACTGCTTGAGGCGGGGGCGCGCGTGACGGTCGTGAGCCCGACCGTGACTCCCCACCTCGCGAGCTGGGCGCACGAGGGCAAGATCCATCGCGTCGCTCGAGCCTGGGAGCGCGGGGACCTCGCCGGGCACGCGCTGGTGTTCGTCGCCACGGACGACGGCGCGGTGAACGCCGAGGTGGCGAGCGAAGGGCGCCGCGGGGGCGTGTGGGTCAACGCGGCCGACGATCCCGACCACTGCGATTTCATTCTGCCGTCGGTGCTCCGGCGCGGCGCGCTGACCGTCACTGTCTCGACGGGCGGCACGAGCCCGGCGCTCGCGCGCGCGATCCGGGAGGAGCTCGAGACCTACTTCACCGATGACTATCGCGTGCTGGCTCGCCTGGCCGGCGAGGCGCGATGCGCGCTTCGCGGGAGCGGAGCCGCGGCCGACGCCGACGCGTGGCGCCGCGCGCTCGATCCCGCGCTCAGACGACTCATCGTCGAGGGCCGCGAGGACGAGGCGAGGGCTCGGCTCCTCGGCCGACTGCGGGCAGCCGCATGCGCGTAGGCCACGTCTGGCTGGTCGGCGCTGGCCCTGGCGATCCCGGACTCATGACGGTGCGCGGCCTCGAGGCGCTGCGCGGCGCCGACGTGGTCGTCTACGATCGGCTCATCAACCCAACGCTTCTCGACGAGGCGCCCGCCGATGCGATCCGGATCTACGCCGGCAAGCTCACGGAGAGCCACGGCCTGTCCCAGGAAGACATCAACGTGCTCCTCATCGCTCACGCGCGTCGCGGTCGTAGCGTGGTGCGGCTCAAGGGCGGCGATCCCTTCGTCTTTGGACGGGGCGGCGAGGAAGCCGAGGCTCTCGCGGCGTCGGCGATCCCCTTCGAGGTGGTCCCCGGCGTCAGTGCTGCCGTCGCCGTCCCCGCGTACGCCGGCATTCCGCTCACGCACCGAAGGCTCGCCTCTTCGTTCGCCGTCGTGACCGGCCACGAAGACGCGACGAGGGGCGGGCCGCACGTCGACTGGTCGCGCCTGGCGACGGCGGTCGACACCCTGGTGATCCTCATGGGCGCGCGGAGCCTGCCGCGGATCGCCGCCACGCTTGTCTCCTGTGGCCGCGCGCCGAGCACCCCCGTGGCGCTGATCCGCTGGGGCACAACGGAGGCTCAGGAAACGATGACTTGCACGCTCGGCGACCTCGCCGACCCACAGGCGTCCCTCGACCTCAGGCCACCGCTGGTCACCGTCATCGGAGACGTCGTCTCGCTCCGGGACCAGCTTCGCTGGTTCGACGTACCGCCCGCGCTCGAGGCGGCGATGGCGACGGTGTCCTTCGCCAAAACCGCGTCCGACTCGCTTGGCGAGCGTCCATGCTCTTGTGACAGGCCAAGACGCGCGAGACTGGTAGGGGGCAGGGCTGTTCAAGCCATCGGCCGTGGCACGGAAAGACGTGGTTCCCAGTGGGGGAGTGAGGGGCAGTCAGAAGGAAGGAGAGGGGCGGGTGGCCCGCGTTGGTGGCGGTGAGGACCGGCCGGGCGGTTCTGGACTACGCCGCCCGGCAGACGTAGCGATGGTGCAGGTCGACCTGCTCGTCGGTGCCTCCCTCGGCCCGGAGGGAGGTCGAGTGGAACTTCACTCGGAAGATCTCGCGGACACGATCGGTTACGTCGCCCGGACTGATCAGCGCGATTCTCGCCAGCGTCTCCTCACCCGCCCACTCGAGGGGCCCGTCGTGCGCGTTCTTGCGGTCGTGGTGCAGTGCGGGAATGCGTAGGTGCCGCCAATCGCGTCTCGCCCCCTCCCTCGCGAGCCATAGCGTCAGGCTTTCGAGCCGCCCCGGGCAGGCGTGCTGATCAGCGCGGCCCAGTCCACCGACTGCTGATACGTGTGGGCGGCGCGGAAGAGCACATCCTCCCTGAAGTGCGGAGCCACGAGCATCAAGCCGATGGGCAACCCCTCCGACTTCCCGCAGGGGATGCTGATGGCGGGATGCCCCGTGTAGTTGAAGGGGCACGTGTTGGCGATCACCGGCCCCAGGTCCATGCCGAGCTTGCCGCCGAACAGCGTGTGCTCGATCGCCTCTTCGTGGTTCATGGGTTCGCGCCAGCGGGGAGCGCGCAGGGGCACGGTGGGCATCGCCAGAAGATCGACGCCGACCAGGACCCGATCGTACTGCGCGACGAAGGTGGGACGGACGTTCTGCGCCTTCGCGTAGAGGCGCCCGCCGTAGTGCTGCTGCAAGTAGTGGCCTTGCATCAGGTTGAGCTTGAGATTTGGCGAGAACTCTCGCCCGTGGCTTTGCTTGAGGCGACCGAAGATCGAGATGAAGGAGCTCGGGTAGTAGGTCCTGGCGAATGTGCCCCCGAAGTTCGTGTCGTACATCCGCTTGCCGCCCTCGAGGTAGATGGGCAGGAGGGCGAGCGACGCCCTCGCGTGCAGCGGCACGGAGACGCGCTCGGCCCGCGCGCCCTTCCGCTCGAGCACGTGGATCGCTTCGCGCACGCACGCATCCACGCTCGGGTCGCCCCCTTCGACGCCGAACCCTTCCGCCAGAATCCCGATCTTCAGCCCGCCGACCCCGCGGGACAGGGCCTCGGTGTACGCGGGGACGCTCGCAGGAACGTGAGCCTGGCGCGGGTCGTATCCATCGCGCCCGGCGACGCACGCGAGCGCCGTCGCCACATCCTCCACGGTGCGGGCCATGGGCCCCACGTAGTCGATGGTCGGCTCCAATCCGAACACGCCGGAGTGGGACACGAGGCCGTGCGTGGGCATCAGGCCCACGACCCCGCACCAGGCGGCGGGGATGCGGATCGAGCCGCCCTGATCGCCGCCGAAGGCGACGTCCACTTCTCCGCCGGCGACGGCCGCGGCGGAGCCGGAGGACGACCCGCCCGTCACATGATCCCTGTTGTGGGGGTTCAGGGGGCGCCCGTAGTCGCCGACACCGCTCAGGCCCGGCCCGCCCCAGGAGAACTCCTCCATCTTGAGCTTGCCGACGATCGTCCCGCCGGCGTCGAGAATGCGCGTCACGATGGTGGCATCGAAGTCCGGAACGTAGCCGTCCATGAGATGCGAGCCGAACGTCAGGGGCACCCCGGCGACGCTGATGTGGTCCTTGAGTCCGATGGTCTTGCCCCGCAGTGGGCCATGGTCCGCGCCCGCGACGCGGCACTTCCTGATGAAGACATTCAAGGGATCCTCGTGCTCCGTCGGCCGGTAGCCCGGATCACGATCGGTGAACCGGAGCGGCGGGCGATGCTCCTCGAGGCGCAGCTCGTTGAACACCTCGAGCGCGTCGATGGTGGCCGTCATCCGCGAGTGCATGATCCGCGCCTCGATGGACGTGAGATCGAGGCCGAGGGCCTCGCCGTACGCCTTCACCTCGTCGACGTCGGGTCGCCTGAGCATCCGTGTCCTCCCGTCATGCGTGCAGGGCGTGGGCCGCCGATGCGGTCAATCCTAATCCCATCGCACGGGTTGCGTGCGTTCGACGCGGTGGACTATAGTCGGCCGGCGGTGTGGTGAGGACGTCCCGAGGAGCTATGGTGACCGTCAGCGTGCAGACTCCACTGTCAGCCGTCCTGGAGGACGCGCGGACGGCGCTCGGCCGGCGGGTGTCCTACCTTTGCTTCCCCGGGCTCTCGCCCGGCGCCGACGCAAATGGGTCATCCAACCGTCGGGCATTGTGCCACGACCTCGACTTGCCCATCGTCGGGCATCGGCGGCAGAGCGTGACGCTGTCGGTTGGCCGGGAAGGCCGTGATGGGCGCCGGTTCGCCGTGAGGGGCGCGCTGCTGTCGATCACGGGGCACTGGCGACTCGAGCCCTGCGCGGCTGGCGTGCTGGCCCACCTGACGCTCGACTACGACGTCGGCGCGGCCCTCAAGGAGCAAGCGGTCAACGAGCTCCGCAGCCGGAGTCCGCTGCCGATACGGACCGACGCCGACGCCATCCTCGGACGGGCGGTCGACGACTTCTTCGAGAGGCGGTTCGCCGAGGACGCCGCCGCCTACTGCGATCGCCTGCGGGCCCGGCTCGAAGGGCACGCCTCGTGACCTCCTACGTCGCCCAGCGACTGTTCGGACTCGTGCCCGTGCTCTTCGGCATCTCGGTGGTGATCTTCCTCGGGATGAAGCTCATCCCAGGCGACGTGGCGCGGGCGTTGCTCGGTCCGATGGGGACCGCCGAGTCGCTGGCCCAGCTCCGCGGGGCACTCGGACTCGACCAGCCCCTTCACATGCAGTACGCGAAGTGGCTCTGGCGCGCGCTGCACGGCGACCTCGGCCTCTCGCCCATCGTGCACCAGCCGGTCGTCGAGCTGCTGCTGCCGAAGTTCGGCAACACGTTGATCCTGGCCGGCGCGAGCTTTGTCCTCGCGGCCACCGCCGGCATCGCCGCTGGCGTCCTGGCCGCGGCGCGGGAGAGGACGGCGATCGATCGGGTGACCATGAGCGCCTCGCTCGTCGTCGGCAACATGCCGCCCTTCTGGCTCGGCCTGGTCCTCATCGTCGTCTTCGCCATCGACCTTCGCTGGCTTCCGAGCCTGGGAATGTACTCGACGCGTGGGGCCGGCGGCCTCGCCGATCTGCTCTCCCACCTGGTGCTGCCGGCGGTGACGACCGCGGCCGCCCCCGGGGCCATCATCGCGCGGATGACGCGGGCGTCGGTGCTCGAGATCCTCGGGCACGAATACATCATGGTGGCGCGCGCCAAGGGGCTGGCCGAGCGGGTCGTCATCAGCGCCCACGCGTTGCGGGTGGCCTGGCCGCCGATCCTCACGATCGCCGGGCTGCAGCTCGGTTATCTGCTCGGCGGGGCGGTGTTCACCGAGGAGGTCTTCGGCTGGCCGGGGCTTGGCCGCCAGCTCGTCAGCTCGGTCATCGCGCGCGACGTGCAGGTGGTGCAGGGGGCCGCGCTCTTCATTGCGCTCTCGTTCGTCGTCGTCAACCTCGCCGTCGACCTGCTGAACCTGTACCTCGACCCGCGGGCCCGGCCCGCGTAGGCCTAGCGATGGCGACCGTCTTGGCGATGGAGGGGACCCGGCCGCGGCCTCGGCGCGGCGCCGGGCGCTTCACCGCGTTCCTGCGCGCGTTCATCCGGGACCGCCAGGCCCTCGCCGGCCTCGTGATCGTCGCCATCGCCGGCGGCGCGGCCGCCGCGGCGCCGCTGATCAGCCCCTGGGATCCGCTCAAGTCTGTGGAGGTCGACCGACTCTCCCCGCCCGGCACGCCCGGATATCTCCTCGGGACGGACGAGCAGGGACGGGACATCCTGAGCCGCCTGATCTGGGGCGGGCGGATCTCGCTCCTCGTCGGCATCGTGCCCACCGTGACCGCGGGCCTCGTCGCACTGTTCCTCGGGCTCGTGGCCGGCCACCGCGAGGGCATGCTCGATCACCTGATCATGCGCGTGCTCGACGTGTTCTTCGCGTTCCCGCTCGTGCTTCTGGCCATCGCCATCGTGGGCGTCATCGGCCCGGGCGTCGGCAACCAGATGTTCGCCCTCGCCGTCGTGCTCGTGCCCTACAGCACGCGCGTCGTGCGCACCGCGACGCTCTCCGTCAAGCCCCTGGAGTTCATCGAAGCCGTTCGCGCCCTCGGAGCGGGGAACGGTCGCGTGCTCTGGCGGCATCTCGTGCCGAACGTCCTGCCGCCGCTGCTCGTCTACACCAGCACCCTCGTCGGCCTGATGATCGTGGCGTCATCCGGCCTGAGCTTTCTCGGCCTCGGAGTCCAGCCTCCCACGCCCGACTGGGGCGTGATGGTCGGCAGCGGCCGCCTCGTGATCTACCGCGCCGCCCACGTGGCCACCATTCCGGGCGTTATCATCGTCGTCGTCGCACTCGGGTTCAATTTCATCGGGGACGGGCTGCGCGAGGCCCTCGACCCTCGCGCGCGCCAGTGAGTGAAGGAACGGATCGACAAGGAGGGGCGCCATGGACGCTGAGAAGATCGGTCGCATGTTGCGGATGCTCGGGCCCGGGGTCAGTCGTCGCGACTTCATCCGGACGACGGCTGTGGGGGCGGCGGGCACGCTCGCCGCGCCCCGCGCCGCGCGGGCCCAGGGCACGCCGAAGAAGGGCGGGACGCTCGTGTACGGCATGGAGGGTCCGTCCGACATCCTCGATCCCCAGGCCACGGGCTGCTGGCTCACCTACCGGGTGACCTTTCAGATGTTCGAAGGTCTCCTGGCCGAGGACCTGACGAAGGCGGACGTCGCCGTGCCTCCGCTGATTCCCCGGCTTGCCGAGTCCTGGCAGGTCGGGAAGGACGGGCTCACACGCACCTTCAAGCTCCGCAAGGGCGTCAAGTTCCACGACGGGACCCCGTTCAACGCCCAGGCCGCGGTCTTCAGCTGGGAGCGCATGTTCAAGAAGGACGCGCCCCACTTCTACACGCGGGCCAACAGCTACACGTCCTACGTCGTCGAGTACGTCACGGGCGCCGAGGCGGTCGACGAATACACGCTCAAGCTGACCTTCAGCAAGCCCTACGCCGAGTGGGAACGGATGACCCTGCAGAGCTGGGGCGAGCCGATGATGGTGAGCCCGACCCAGGTGAAGAAGCTCGGCAACGAGAAGTTCGCGAACGGCCCGGTCGGCACGGGGCCGTTCAAGTTCGTGGAGAACGTGCCGGGCGACCGGATCGTCCTCGAGCGCTTCAAGGGCTACTGGGGCCCGCAGGCCAACGTCGACAAGCTCGTCTTCCGACGCCTCGACGATCCCGCGGCGCGCGTGGCGGCGCTGCGCACGGGCGAGGTGGACTTCATCCTGGCGCCGTCGCCCGACGAGGTCGACGCGCTGCGGAAGGACAAGTTCACGGTGCTGCAGAGCAACGCGCCCCACATCTGGTACTGGCACCTCAACATGAAGGACGAGTATTTCAAGGACGTCCGCGTGCGCAAGGCCGTCCAGATGGCCGTCGACAAGGAGAAGATGTGCAAGGACCTGCTCCGCGGGACGGCCAAGCCCGCCTGGAGCATGGTGCCGCCGGCGACCATCGCCTACGATCCGAAGTACAAGCCGTACTCCTACAATCCTGAGCGCGCCAAGCAGTTCCTCAAGGAGGCAGGACACGCCAACGGGTTCGAGACCGTGTTCTGGACGTCGACCTCGGGCTCGGGCCAGATGATTCCCGTGGCGATGGCGGAGTGGATCCAGCGCGACCTCGCCAAGGTGGGCATTCGGGTGAAGCTCGAGACGTTCGACTGGATCACGTATCTGTCGAAGATGTTCCAGGGCCTCCGCCCGGGCCACGGGGCCTACCAGCTCTCCTGGGGCATGACGACCAACTTCTGGATCGACATCGTCGCCCGCTCCACGCGGCAGCCGGACAAGGGCGTGAACGTCGGCTGGTACGCGAACCCCCGGGTGGACGCGCTCCTCGACACCGCGCGCGGCGAGCTCGACGAGAGCAAGCGGGTGGCGATCTATCGGCAGATCGACCGCATCCTCATGGAGGACGACGCGTCGTTCCTGCCCATCTGCAACGACCTCAACCTCGTCGTCCTGAACCCGAAGGTGAAAGGATTCGTGAACCCGCCCGAGGAATGGTTCCAGCTCTGGACGCCGTGGGTGGAGGCGTAACGACTGCGACTGAGCGCTCAGTCTGTATCGGCCAGTATCGGCGAACGTCAGGGACCGGAAGCTCGGCCACGAGCGGCGGCGCCGGCTCGTCCGGCGCTCGGCAGACCTCGCGCCTGAGTTCGGCCGATTGGCCTTGAGACGCTTGAGGACCTCGACCTCCGGTTTATCCACCGCGAGAAGTCTCCAAAGCACGTCAAGAAGTCCAGCCTCGCGTCTGTTCTCCGTTAGCATTCCCGCAAGCTCCCCAAAGGGTGCGGCCCTGCCAGGCGCCGTAGACCACTCGGCTGCTGCGCCCCTGGCAGGGCCGCGGTTTGCTACCACGCTGCGATCAAACCATTCCGAACCTCGCCGATCCATACTGAACAGCCTTAGTCCCAACTCGTCGAATCTTCGAGGTTTAAATCGTCATCGATCCCCGCCCAGGTATTTCCCCTCTTCTGTTTGAGGGGTTCCCCTAGTTTCCGAGACATCTGCCGGGGGCCTAAACGAGGGGTTGTGTGTGTGCGTGGATCCCCCTCGGCCTGGCGTCCGAAATACGTCGTCCCTCGCCGAAGCGTCGAAACTCGGAGGAAGCCATGCGAAAGAACACATTGCCGAGTGGGTCAGCTGGTGCTCACTCGAGCACCCTGACCTTGTCGCTGCTCATCATCGCGGCGATCGGAGTCCTCGCGGCGGTCCCATGCTCGGCCGCGGACGCTGACGACACCACAGCTTCGGCGGAGCGGAGCCTCTCGCTGGGTACCACGTCCAAGCCGGATGATGCTGTCCGGGTCCGCGGAAGCGAGGCCTACGGCAAGCTGCCGTTGTACTTTGAGGCGAACCGCGGACAGACCGACGCCCAGGTCAAGTTCCTCTCCCGCGGCGGCCGCCACGTCCTCTTCCTCACGCCGACCGAGGCGGTCCTCGTCTTGACCACGCCGCCGCAAGCGGCGGACGAGAAATCTCCAACGAGGGGCGGTAAGCCGGGCCGGCTAGAGGAGGGGACTCGGACCGTTCTGCGCATGACTTTCGCCGGCGGCAACCCGATGCCGCGCTTGGCAGGGTTGGACGAACTGCCCGGCAAGGCCAACTACTTCATCGGCAACGACGCCGCCAAGTGGCGGACCAATGTGCCCACCTATGCCAGGGTCCACTACCAAGACCTCTACCCCGGCATCGACCTCATCTACTACGGCAACCCGCGCCAACTGGAGTACGACCTCGTCGTGCGCCCGGGCGCGGACCCCGGCCGCATCGTGCTGGGCTTCCAGGGCGCCGACAAACTCGAAGTGGACGCCGATGGCGACCTCGTGTTCCACACCGCTGGCGCCGCGATCCGCCAGCGAAAGCCGGTCATCTATCAGGAGGTCGACGGCCTCCGGCGCGACATCGCGGGCGGCTACGTGCTGAGAGAAACGCGAACGGTCGGCTTCAAGGTGGACACGTACGACCCCAGCCGGCCGCTCATCATTGATCCGGTGCTCTTCTACTCCACGTACCTCGGGGGGATGGGCACTGATGCCGGGAGAGCGATCGCGGTCGACCCCTCCGGAAATGCCTACGTGACGGGCGAGACCCTTTCGAGTAACTTCCCGACGATCGCTGGCGCCTTCGACACGAGTTTCAACGGCGGCGGCGTCTTTGGCGATGCCTTCGTGACGAAGGTGAATCCGACAGGGTCGGGGCTCGTTTACTCCACGTATCTCGGCGGCATCGGCGATGACCAGGGCCTCGGCATCGCCGTCGACGGCTCCGGCAACGCGTACGTGACAGGCCGGACCAGTTCGACAGACTTCCCGGTGACTCGTGGGGCCTTCCAGACGAGTTACGGCGGTGGCACCGACGACGTCTTCGTTACCAAGCTGAATTCGACTGGCTCCGCCCTTCTTTATTCCACGTACCTCGGGGGCAGCGCTCAGGATATCGGGAACGGCATCGCTGTGGATACATCTGGGAGCGCCTACGTCACGGGCGTGACGAGCTCGGGCCTAGCCGCAACGACCAGCTTCCCCACTACCCCCGGGACGTTGGCGCCGAGCTACATCGGCGGCAGCAGCGACGCCTTCGTGACGAAGCTCACTACCACCGGCTCCGCCCTCGTCTACTCCACCTACCTCGGCGGCAGTGGCAGCGATTTCGGCTTCGGCATCGCCGTAGATGGCTCGGGCCGCGCCTACGTGACGGGCCAGACGAATTCGCCAGGGATCGCGACCGCTTTGGCCTTCCAGACCAGCTTCGGCGGCGTGATCGACGCCTTCGTGGCAAGGCTGAATACCGCGGGCGCTGCGCTCGACTACCTGACCTACCTGGGTGGCACCAACGCCGACGAAGGCTTTGCCATCACCCTGGATAGCTTGGGCAATGCCTATGTGACAGGTCAGACCGAATCGGCCAACTTCCCGACGACCACTGGAGCCTTCGATACGAGCTTGGGCGGGGCCCTGGACGCCTTCGTCACGAAGGTAGGTCCCACCGGTTCCGCGCTCGGTTATTCGACGTACCTTGGCGGCAGTAGCAATGATGCCGGTACCGGCATCGCGGTGGATGCATCCTTCAACGCCTACGTTTCGGGCGTAACCTCATCGATCGACTTCCCGACCGTGAATCCGATCCAGGCCTCCTCCGGCGGCAGCTTTGACGCCTTCGTGACCAAGGTGAACCCTGCCGGCTCCGGGCTCGTCTACTCCACCTACCTCGGCGGCAGTGGCTTCGACGAGGGCACCGGCATCGCGGTAGACTCGTTGCCGACCCCTAACGCCTACGTTGTTGGTTTCACGAGTTCGACCAACTTCCCGACGACCATGGGGGCGTTCCAAACGACGTTCGGCGGTGGGACCAGCGACGCCTTCGTCGCGAAGATCACCGAGGCCGCGCTTCCCCCGCCACCGACCGTGGGCAAGGTGACCGGCGGCGGCACCGTCGACGTTCCGGGGCCGGGGATTGCGAACTTTGGCTTCATTGTGCAGGCGCGGTCGACGAGTGGCCCGATCGGTGGCGATCTGCAGTACGTGAACCACGCGAGGGGGGCCAAGGTGCACAGCGTGATGTTCGACTCCTTCGTGATCACCGGCAACACGGCCACCTTCGGTGGCACCTGCACCAACAACGGGGTGCCGTGCACCTTCGAGGTGCACGTGACGGACAACGGTGAGCCCGGCACTAATGATTCCTTCAACATCACAGTCGACGCCGGACCAACGGAGGGTGCGAACGAGACGCTCCGCAGCGGCAACGTTCTGATCCACTAGTAGCCGCAGAGTCAGCGCAGGAGATCCCGGGCCCCGGCGGCGGCCGGAGGCCTCGCCGGGCACGCCGGGGTCGGGGCAACTCGAGGGGCGGCGTGGGCAAGGCGAGCCGGAAGAACCGTTTAGGCGCGATCAGCCTCCGACCAGAGGTGTGTCGCGACATTTGCCTGACCCAGTGTCACTCATGAAAGAGGCGAGACGGCCGCCAGGTCTCCATGCGCCAGATCTTCGTCAATCCCGTCTGTACCAGGGGCCGATCCGGGCCGCGGTTGAGAGAATTCAGGATCAGCGCGCTGAGACGTCCCCTTACGTGGGGTTCTCTCCTGATGCCCCGTGGACGATTGATGGCATCTCATCTCAAGTCGTGCCGGTGTCGAGTTCACCGCACCGCCGATGCTCCGCGATGAAACTGTCGGTCCGCCACGAGGAGGTCATTTCATCCGGTCGCGACTGGCGGTGCTTTCAGAACATCGAGCGAGCGGACCCCAGCAGAGGGGTCACCAGTTCGAGAATCCGTGTCGTGACGCGGACTTCGACGACATGTGCCCGCGTCGAGCCTCGCTACCACGTCGCCCTACCATTCCAAGACGGATTCGATGGGTAGACAGGTTCGAAGAAGGAGGGACGGGCACGGTCCGCCTTCTCTCTTGACAACGCAGCGGAGCGGACTATCTTTGACGCGCGACGTTGACGTTCTTCCCGTTTTTTCCGTCTCGGCCGAAGGAGGATCCTCCCCATGGTCATCCGAAAGCACGACGAGGCTGACCTTCGCCCCATTCCTCCGATTCCGACGCAGGTCGTTACGAACGGGGAGTTCGTCCCACTGCCGAAGACGCAAAAGCAGCGGGAGGTGGACTTGCGCCTCATGGAGTACGCGGACCGCTATGGGACGTCGCGCGGGCTCCCACGCCGGCGCTTTCTCATGACGGCGAGCGGCTTCGCTGCCGCCATGCTCGCCATGAACAAGGTCTACGGGCGAGAGTTCTTCAGGGTGGCTGAGGTCGAGGCGGCCGACGAGGCGGCCGCGATCGAGGCGCAGCTCAAGACCCGCAAGGGCAGCCAATTCGTCTTCGACGACCAGACCCACTGGCTCAACGCGGCGAAGCTCGAGCACGCGAAGACCGAGCGGGGCAAGATCGCGCGGGACTTCCTGATGGGGTTCCGCAACAGCGTGCTCCCCAACAGCAAGATCCAGGACATCGGCACCGAAGAGGCCTACGTCAAGCAGATGTTCCTGGAGAGCGAGACCACGATGTCGATCATCAGCGGCGTGCCGGCCGCGGCCGGTGACGACGAGATTCTGCTCCCGATCGAGAGCATGGTGGGCACGCGCGACCACGTCAATGCCAAGGCCGGCACCCGTCGGATGCTCTCCCACGGGCTCGTCGCGCCGAACGATCCGCGCAATCTCGACATGATGGAGTGGCAGGCCAAGGACCTCAAGATCGACTCGTGGAAGGGATATACCGCGGACGGGATCAGCGGCCGCTACCCGAGCGGCGGCTACTACGGCGGGTGGTACCTCGACGACGTCAAGGTCGCCTACCCGATGTATGAGAAGGCACGCAAGCTCGGCATCAAGACCTTCTGCATCCATAAGGGGCTCGCCGTCATCTGGTTCGACGAGAAGTACTGCCGCCTGCACGACCTCGAGCCGGCGGCGCTCGCGAACCCGGACCTCAACTTCATCATCTACCACTCCGGCTACCCATGGGTGGACGACCTCGCCAACATCACGCGGTTCAAGCGGAACCCCGCGCTCAACGTCGCCAACAACATCTACGCGGAGCTGGGCTCCACCTTCGCGATGACGGTGACGGGGGCGCCGCTCGAGGCCGCCCATGTCCTGGGGAAGCTCGTGACCCACGTGGGCTCCGACCGGATCATGTGGGGCAGCGACTCGACGTGGTGGGGCTCGCCGCAGTGGCAGATCGACGCCTTCCGGCGGTTCCAGATCCCGGAAGACATCCAGAAGGGCTACGGCTACAAGCCCATCACCGACAAGGACAAGGAGCTGATCCTCGGACTCAACGCGGCCCGCGTCTACGGGATCAACGTCGAGCAGACCATGAAACAGCTCGCGCAGGACACGATCTCGAACGTCCGCGCGGCGATTGCGCCGAAGATGACCGAGGAGTTCAGGAAGTATGCCGCCGCGGCGGGGATGAAGCTTGCGTAGCGACGCGATGAGGAGCCCCCGTGCGCCTGCCGGGCCGGGTCCCGTCAGGCGCATGCGGAGGACAAGACAGCGGAACGTCTGATGCCGCTCTATGAGTACGCGTGCCAGGCTTGCGGGTCGCGGACGGAAGTCCGCCACGCCATCACCGAGCCACCACCCAGTCGTTGTGCGGGCTGCGGCGGCGTGCTCGAGCGCGTCTTCACGCCGCCGTCGGGGCCGCGCCGTCGCTGGAGTCCATGGGCGACCACCAACCCCAGCGCGCCCGCAAAGGCGCCGTAGGCCGCAACGTGCCTGCCTACGACTACGCTTGCGAGGCGTGCGGCGCCCGCGTGGAGCTTCACCACCGCATCGACGAATCGCCGTCGTCGACGTGCGCGGCCTGCGGGGGCTCGCTCACGCGCCTCTTCACCGTCCCCCGCTTGAACGTCGGGAGCCACTCGAGCGCGACGGCAGCCCGGTACGCGAAGCTGACGCAGAGCGAGGAAGTGGCGCGCGTGCGGGCGGAACTCGAGGCCGTGAAGCGCCCTCGGCGCGCCGAACGCGACTCCGGCTGAGCCTTTTCGCCCACCCTGCCGTTCGCGTAGCTCATGACGTCGGCACACGCTCGCCAAGTCCCGGGGACTGCGCGTCCAAAGGCGTTCGAATCCGGTGCTACCGGTTCCGTCGCGGTGGCGTGGAAGGCTTCCCGGGCACCGATCCAACGCCAGGGCTACGTGCCGATATCTTCCGCCCACAGGGAAGGATGGGCGCGTCGTCAGAACGGAGTCAAAGGCGGCGCGTCATCTGCGAGGCGTCGCCGTCGGGCCACGCCACGGAGCGCACGACGTCACCACCACCGGCGCGATACCGCGCCGGCGACGGAGACGCTGTCAACACGGACAGCCAGGACGCGGTGGGGAGAGCGTGGTCAAGCGACAGGTCCTCGGTCGCCGTCGGGAACTGCGGGGCCAGCTAGGGCGCGGTGAGCGGTCCGTAGGTCTCCGGCCGCCGGTCGCGGTAGAACTGCCACACGTTGCGGACTTCGAGGATCTGGTCGAGGTCGAGGTCCGCCACCACGACCTCGTCCCGATCGCGCGAGGCTTGCGCGATACGCCGGCCGCACGGATCGCAAAAATAGCTCTTGCCGTAGAACTCGCCGATGTCCCATGGCTTCTCGTGGCCGACCCGGTTGATGGCGCCGACGAAGTAGCCGTTGGCCACCGCGTGGGCGGGCTGCTCCAGCTCCCACAGATATTCGGAGAGCCCCGCCACGGTCGCCGACGGGTTGAAGACGATCTCGGCCCCGGCCAGCCCGAGCGCGCGCGCGCCCTCGGGGAAGTGGCGGTCATAACAGATGTAGACACCGATCGTCCCCACCCGCGTTCGAAACACCGGATAGCCGAGATTGCCGGGACGGAAGTAGAACTTCTCCCAGAAGCCGGGCGCGCAGTGCGGGAGGTGGTTCTTCCGGTACTTGCCGAGGTAGGCGCCGTCGGCGTCGATGACGGCGGCCGTGTTGTAATAGACGCCGGTCATGTCCTCCTCGTAGACGGGGACGATCATGACCAGGCGATGCTTCCGGGCGAGCGCTTGCATCAGGCTCACCGTCGGCCCCTCCGGGACCCGCTCGACCATCGCGTACCACCGGGGGTTCTGCTCCGCGGGGAAGTACGGCCCGTAGAACAGCTCTTGCAGGCACAGGACCTGGACGCCGCGGCGCACCGCCTCCTCGATGAGAGCCACGTGCTTGTCGATCAGGAGCTTCTTCAGATGATCGAGCGGCGCGGACGTCTCCTCGCCGACCGAGGCCTGGATGAGCCCTCCCCTCACGAGGCGCGGCATAGACGTCCTCCTGTCAGAAAATCCCGCCGGCGGGATGCCCGACTCTATTCGAGCGGTCGGAGGGGTGTCAAGAGCGCGCCTTCAGCCTGCGCGGGCGAGCACGGCGACCACGCCGCCCGCGGGCGGCCCCTGATGCTCGGCGCCGGCGGAGACGTAGCACATGGTGTCGCCCGTCACCGACGCCACCACGGCGTTCACCACGCCGCGGATGTGGCGCGTGTAGTTGATGTCGCCGTCCTCGAACATCACGTGCCGCCGCCCGCGGGTGGCGCCCGAGGGGTCGGGCTCGCACTTGGCGAAGACGTTCACCAGTCGCGCCCGATCCTTCTCGGCGAGCTCGCACTCCACGGACAGCCCGGCGCGGCGGAGCGCCTCGCGCACGGCGGCGGCGTCGATGGCGTCCTTCATGACCGCGTGGGCGATGACCAGATCGCTCGCGGACCGGGTGGAGTTTCCGAGGGCGATGATCTCGCAGTTCATGAGCTCCACCCCGGATGAGGTCGAGGCCACGTTGGAGAAGACCGAGAAGTCGCGGACGATCACGTCGCTGGTGAGCTTGGCCTGCGGGATCTCGCCGGTGGCGACGCCGATCCCGAGAGCGGCCACCGCCCGCGCGTATGCCATCGACTTGTAGGTGTCGGTGGTCACGACGGCGCGTCGTCGCTGCCTGGCCTCCGTGATCCGCTCCGTCGTGAGCGCGCCGGTTTTGATCTGGATAAAGTGGATGTCGTCGGTCGACTCGATCCCGGCGTCCTTGATGGCGGCTCGTACGCCCTCGGCCGCGACCTCGGCGTGGACCGCGGTGCCGAATTCTTCGGGCAGGAGATCGCGGGTGTAGGCGGTTCCCACCGTGAAGCGCTTCTGCCCGGCCGTCGGCCCCCGTTCGGGCTCGCGGGTGAAGATCGTCGCGTGCGGGCTCATGAGCCCCTCGGTGCCGCCCGACCAGATGATCGGCACCCGACGGGCGATCTCCTCGATCTTTCGGTTCGTCCGCCTCGCGAGGAGCAGCTGGAACGACAACGTGGCCAGCGCCCGCGTGTAGTCGTTGACGGCGCCGTTACCCTCGGTCTTACCGAGGATGGCGACCACGTGCTCGGCTTTGAACGCGCCGCCGTCCATCAACGCCGTGGCCGCGCTCACGTCGTCGGGAGCCCGCATCCCTATCTTGAACGCCTGGCAGTTCATGGTCGATCTCCTGCGCTCGGGTGTGTCGGTTTCAGGCCGTCGCCCGCCCTTCGGCGAGCAGCGCGAGCACGCGGCCCGGGTTGAGCGGCATCTCGCGCACGCGCACGCCGAAGGGGGCGAGCGCGTCGTCCACCGCTTCTGCGATCAACGCGGGAACCGGGATCGCGCCCGCCTCGCCCACTCCCTTGATGCCAAGCGGGTTGAGTGGCGACGGCGTCTCCGTGTGGATGATCTCGATCTCCGGCACCTCCATCGTCGTTGGCATCAGGAAGTCCATGAAGGTCGTGGTGAGGGGCTGGCCCTGCTCGTCGTAGACGATCCGCTCGTAGAGCGCACCGCCGATCCCCTGGGCGACGCCGCCGTGGATCTGCCCCTCGACCACGGTCGGGTTCACGACCGTGCCGCAGTCGTGCTGGACCACGTAGCGGAGGATCTTCACATCGCCGGTCGCGATGTCGACCTCGACGATGGCGGCGTGGCAGCCGCTCGCAAACGTCGCGTGGGGTGGGGCGTAGTAGCCGTAGGCTTCGAGCCCGGGCTCCTCGCCCGGCGCGAGCACGGCACCTTTCCGCGGCTTGACGAGCCGGAGCGCCGCCTCGGCCGCTTCCTTACCGAAGGCGTAGCGGATCGGGTTGGCGACCGTCGCCAGCGCGCCGAGCGTCAGCGCCGTGTCGGGCATCCCGCGGACGCCCACCACACCGCCCGCCAGCTCGAGGTCGTCTGACGAGACCTCCAGGAGCTCGGCCGCGATCCGGAGCACTTTGTCCCGGACCTTCAGCGCGGCGATGCCGATGGCGTTGCCGCTCGTGACGAGGGCGCGGCTGGCGAAGGTGCCGGCGCCCCAGTTGAACTTGCGCGTGTCGCCGGTCACGACGGTGACGTCGGCGGGGTCGCAGCCGAGTGCGTCGGCGGCGATCTGGGCGAACGTCGTCTGGTGGCCCTGGCCCTGAGTCGTGAGGCCGGTGGCGACGAAGACCCTGCCGCTCGGCTCTATGCGGACGTGGGCGCCCTCGTAGGGACCGATGCCCGTGCCTTCCACGTAGCAGCCGATCCCGAGGCCGAGGTACCGCTCCTCGCGTCGGGCCTCCGCCTGCCGGCGGCGAAAATCGCCGGGACCGAGCCTCGCGAGCGCCAGCTCGAGGCCGAGCGGGTAGTTGCCGCTATCGTAGCGAGTGGGGCCGCCGTCCTGGAACGTCAGCCCGACGTCCCACGGGAACTCGTGTGGCTGGATGAAGTTGCGCCGCCGCACCTCGGCGGGCTCGAGTGAGAGCTCGCGCGCGATCAGGCCGATGACGCGCTCCATGACGAAGGCGCCGTGGGGCCGCCCCGCTCCGCGATATGGCGTCACCATGGCTGTGTTCGTGTACACGACGTCGAACTCCACGGCGTAGTTCCGGAGCTTGTACGGGCCGGGGAGCTGAGTGGAGGTGATGATCGGGACGACGATCCCATACGGCGTGTAGGCGCCCGCGTCGTGGAGGAACCGGTCCCGGAGGGCGAGGATCCGGCCGTCGGCGTCCACGGCGACCTCCACGTCGTGGCGCTGGCCGCGCTCCTGGGTGGCGGCGATCAGGTGCTCGCGGCGGTCCTCCGTCCACTTGACGGGCCGGCCGAGCCGGACCGCTGCGAAGGGCACCAGGATCTCCTCCGGGTAGAAGAGCATGATCTTTGTGCCGAAGCCACCGCCGACGTCCGGCGCGATGACGTCCACCCTGAACTCGGGGAGCCCAAACAGGCGGGCGAGGCCGTTCTTGATCGGCAGGGGCGCCTGCGTGGACGACCACACTTGCAGTGTCCCCGCGCGAGGGTCGTACTCGGCCACCACCCCCCGTCCTTCGATCGGGCTCCCACAGCTCCGCTCGATGAACAGCTGCTCGTGGAGCACGCGCGCGGCGGAGGCGAAGGCGCCGTCGGGGTCGCCCACTCGCTGAACCATGCGCGCCGCTCGGTTGCCAGGGACATCCGCGTGGACGAGCGGCGCTCCATCGGCGAGGGCCGCCTCGATCGACGCGACGGCGGGCAGGGGCTCCCACGTCACGTCGATGGCGGCTACGGCGTCCTCGGCGACATAGCGGTCGCGGGCCACCACGAAGACGACCGGCTCGCCGACGAAGCGCACCTCGTCGCGGGCGAGGGGGCGGGGCGTTCGCGGGTGGGTGAGGTTGGGGTTGGGGATGAGAAGCGGCGTCGGCTGATTCTGCTCGCCGAGGTCGGGGGCGGTCAGCACCAGCTCCACGCCGGATAGCGCGCGCGCCCGCGCGGTGTCGATCGAGACGATGCGCGCGTGGGCATGGGGGCTCCGGAGCACCGCGCCGTGGAGCACGCCGGCGGGATTCACGTCGTCCACGAAGCAGCCGAGGCCGCGCAGGAGCCGCGGGTCCTCGTTCCGGGGGATCCGGGCGCCGATCGCGCGCGTGGTCATCGCCGGTCCAGCAACTCGGCGGCCCGCCGCACGGCACGCACGATGTTCTGGTAACCAGTGCACCGGCAGAGGTTGCCGGCGAGGCCTCGGCGAATCGTCGCGTCGTCGGGGTGGGGCGTGTCGCGGAGCAGTTCCACCGCACTCAGAAGGACGCCCGGCGTGCAGAAGCCGCACTGGAGCCCATGCATCTCGCGGAACGCCTCCTGCACGGGATGGAGCGGCTCCCCGTCGCGCGCGAGCCCCTCCACCGTCGTGATCCGCGCGCCGTCGGCCTGGACCGCGAGCAGCAGGCATGACCGCACCGCCGCGCCGTCCAGCAGCACCGTGCAGGCGCCGCACACGCCGTGCTCGCAGCCGACGTGGGTGCCGGTCAGGCCGAGCTGGTGGCGCAGGAAGTCGGAGAGGAGCAGGCGCGGCGCCACCCGCTCGACGTAGTCGCGTTCGTTGACACGAACCGTGATGGCGATCTCGGGAGGGATCACGTCGTCACGGGTGGCGCCTGGCGGGCGCGCGCGACCGCGAGCCTGAGCGCACGCAGGGTCAGGACACCGGCGAGATGCCGCCGGTACTCGGCGGTCGCGTGGATGTCGCTCTGCGGCTCGGTCACCTGTTTCACTCGCTCGGCGGCGTCCGCGAGCGCCGCGTCGTCCGGGCGGCGCCCGACCAGCCGCCGCTCGGCGTCTCGGGCGCGCACCGGACGGGCGCCGACGCCGGTGAGGGCGAGCCGCGCCTCGGCGACCGAATCCTCCTCGAGCATGACCGCCGCCGCGACGCCGACGAGCGCGTAGTCGCCGTGGCGCCGCGCGAACTCGAGCCAGGCGTGGCCGGTGCGGGACGGTGCGGCAGGAAACCAGACCTCTGTGAGGATCTCCGTCGGCGCCAGCGTGGTCGTGAGATAGGTCCAGTAAAGCTGGTCGGCTGTCAGCGTCCGGGTGCCGGCGGGGCCGCGGACGGTGACGCGGGCGTCCAAGCAGGCGGCGACGGCGGGCAACTCGGCGGCCGGGTCGGCATGGGCGAGGCTCCCGCCGATCGTCCCCCGGTTCCGGATCTGGAAGTGGCCGACCCAGGGCATCGCGTCGGCGAGGAGCGGAACGCAGCGGGCGACGAGCGCGCTCTTCTCCACGGCCCGCTGTCGAGTCATGGCACCGATGGCCACGCCGCCGTCGTGCGCCCTTATGTACGCGAGCTCGCCGACGCGGTTGATGTCGATCAACCGCCGCGGTGTGGCAAGGCGCATGTTGAGGATCGGCATCAGGCTCTGTCCACCGGCGAGGAGCCGGGCGTCCTGGCCGTCGCGGGCAAGCTCCGCCAGCGCCTCCTCGGTCGTTCGCACCGCGACATACTCGAAGGCAGCCGGCTTCATCCGGCCGCCTTCGCCGGGAAATCGACGTCGGCCTCGCCCGTAGCCTCGTTCATGGCGACGCGTGGGGAGGCGTGCCGCCGGTGTCGATGCCGATCGGGAGGCGCGGTCGGGGTAGGGCCACGGCGAGGGCGGAGGATAGCGGCGCCGCGCGCCTGTTGTCAAGGCGCGGCGCCCCCGGGCTCGGGCCTGGCGAGTCCGGTGGTCGGGAGAAGACGGGGACGATACGGGATATTGACAAACGTGAGGGGCTCAACCTAGAGTCTGTCGTCCCACCGGACGCTCGGCGGAGGAGGCGCACATGAGGACCGTCGCCGGCTCGAATTGCACGATAAGCAAAGAGGTTCCTATGGCAAAGAGAGCTACGGGCGGACGCAAGATCACTCGACGCCAGCTGCTGAAGGGCGCCGTGGCGACGGCGGCGGCGGTGGCCGGGTCCCGCGTGAGCGGGGTTCCGACCGTCTGGGCCCAGAACATCAAAGACATCAAGCTGGTGCAGGCGGGGGGGTCATACTCGGCGATCATCGACATCGGCAGGCAGGCCACGAAAGATCTCGGATTCCAGGTGGAAATGCAGACGGGGGCGCACGATGCCCTGCTGAACCGTTTCGTTACCCAGCCGAATTCCGTCGACATCGCGGACATGGAGTACTTCTTCCTCTACCAGCTCGTGCCCCGTGGCGTTCTCCACTCGATCGACCTCAAAAAGTACAAGTGGTGGGACAAGGTTGTCCCGATCTTCACGAAGGGGGAGTACCCCGACGGCCGCAAGGTCTCGCGGCAGGGCACGCTTCCCTACAAGGTGCAGTACGTCGATGGCCCGGACTCGAACCGCTTTGCCAAGGGACCGACCCAGTGGGCCACCGCCATTCCGACCGTCTACAACGCGGACACGCTTGGCATCCGGCCCGATCTGGTGAAACGGCCGATCGAACACTGGCATGAGCTCCTGAATCCGGAGTTCAAGGGGCGGTCCGCGATTCTCGACGTGCCTTCTATCGGCATCATGGACGCGGCCATGGCGATCGAGTCGCGCGGGGACATCAAGTACGGTGACAAGGGGAACATGACCAAGGAGGAGATCGACAAGACCATCAAGATCCTCATCGGTGCGAAGAAGTCAGGGCAGTTTCGGGCCTTCTGGACGACCTTCGACGAGTCGGTCAACTTGATGGCGGCGGGGGAGGTGGTCATCCAGTCGATGTGGTCGCCGGCGGTGACCGCCGTGCGGGCGCGCGGCATTCCCTGCTACTACGTACCGCTCAAAGAAGGCTACCGCGCGTGGGCGAGCTGCATCGCGCCGATGCGCCATCTCACCGGGCTCAAGCTCGATGCCGCCTACGAGTACCTGAACTGGTATCAGTCGGGCTGGCAGGGGGGGTTCATCGCCAAGCAGGGGTACTACAGTTCGGTCCCCGAGACGGCTCGGAAATTCATGACCGAGGACGAGTGGGGCTTCTGGTACGACGGCAAGGACGCCAAGAGCGACATCAAGGACCCGTACGGGACCTTGATGGAAAAGGCCGGTCAGAAGCGCGACGGCGGCGCCTTCTGGGAACGGATGGGCAAGGTGGCCTGCTGGAACACCTTGATGGACGAGAACCGCTACATGGTTCGCAAGTGGAACGAGTTCGTCTCCGCTTAGCGTAGGTGGGGGCGGCCCGACGGGGTGGTGGCGACCGCCCCGCCGGGCTCCCGCCGGGAGCCATGCGAGCGCCTCAGGCCGCGTCGTCGCGCTTCACGAGCGCCCCCTACGTCTTGGTGGCGCCGCTGGCGCTCGTGCTGGTCGTGTTCTTCGGGATTCCGCTGGTCCTGGTCGTGGTCGTAAGCTTCTTCGACCTCGACAAGTTCGACATCATTCCGACGTTCGTCCTCACCAACTACAGCGAGCTGTTGAGCTCCCCCCTGACCTACACGCTGTACGCGAAGACCCTCAAGTACGCGCTGATCGTGTGGGCCATCACGCTCGTGATCGGCTTTACGGTCTCCTATTTTCTCGTCTTCCACGTGCGCAGCATCCTCTGGCAGATGGGCCTGTTTCTGCTCTGCACCGTGCCCTTCTGGACATCCAACGTCATCCGGATGATCTCGTGGATTCCGCTTTTGGGCCGCCATGGGCTCCTCAACCAGTCGTTGATCGCGCTCGGCCTCGCCGATCATCCGCTGGAGTTTCTCCTCTTCTCGGACTTCTCGGTGGTGATCGCCTACGTCCACCTGTTTTCCCTGTTCATGATCGTGCCGATCTTCAACTCAATGGCTCGCATCGAGCGGACGGTGATCGAGGCAGCGGTGGATGGCGGCGCGAGCCGGTTCCGCGTCATCACCGACATCGTGATTCCGCTGTCGAAGACCGGCATCGCGCTCGGCTCCATCTTCGTCATCGCGCTCGTCATGGGTGATTTCTTCGTCGTGAAGGTGATGAGCGGGGGACAGAGCGCCTCCGTGGTCGCCGCGATGTCTAACGAGATCGCCATTCTGCAATATCCGCCGGCCGCCGCCAACGCGGTGTGCCTCCTGACCATCGTGACGCTGATGGTGGCGGTGATCATGCGCGTCGTCGACGTTCGCAGAGAACTGTCGGGCTAGGGGCTCGGCATGGTCACCCGATCGTCGAACGGCCGGCCATGGACCTTCTACGCGCTGGCGGCGTTCTTCACGCTCTTCGTGTTGTTCCTGTACGGCCCCATGTCGGCGATTTTCATCCTCTCCTTTCAGGGACCGAACGGAGGCCTGACCTTCCCGATGAACGGGGTGTCGCTCCACTGGTTCGGGGCCCTCTTCGCCCAGCAGCGCTCCGGCGATTTCGTGGGGTCGTTCAGCCGGTCGATCACGCTCGCGATCCTCGTCCTCGTGATGACCGTGGTGATCTCGATCATGGCCGGGCTGGCCTTTCGCTACCGGTTCGCGTGTGCGACGGCCGTCTTCTACATGGCCATCGCCAGCCTCATCATGCCGGGGCTCCTGCTCGGGCTCGGAGTGGGCCTGATGTTTCAATTCGCCGGCATCCGGCCCGCGTGGTTCTCCTCGGCGCTGGGGGCGCAGCTCACCTGGACGCTGCCGTTCGGGTTGTTGATCATGTTTGCCGTGTTCAGTCGGTTCAACCGCGTGTACGAGGAGGCGGCGCGGGATCTCGGAGCGCGCCAGTGGCAGACGCTGTGGCACGTGGTGCTGCCGATTCTCTTGCCGGGGATCATCGGCGTGGCGTTGTTCGGGTTCACCCTGTCGTACGACGAGTTCCCGCGAACGGTGATCCCCATCGGGAGCCGGAATACGCTTCCCCTCGAGATCTGGGCCATGACGACGGACGTGACGTCGCCGGCCCTCTACGCGCTGGGCACCCTGACCACGGCCGTGTCGTTCGTCGTCATCGCCGCGGCGCTGACCTCCATTGCGCTGATCCAGCGTCGGCGGGCCCGGCGCCAGCGCGGCCACCCGGACGCGAGGAGAGGGGGAGCGGAGGCGTTGCCGAGGACGGCCGGCGTACGGGTCGGCGCCGACGCGGGAGACGCGTGACGATGGCCCAGGCCGGGGAACTCGAGCTGCGACACGTCACCAAGCGGTTCGATCAGACGCTCGCCGTCGATGACATCTCTCTGACGATTCCCCACGGCAGTTATTGCTGCCTCCTCGGCCCCAGCGGCTGCGGCAAGACGACGATCCTCCGCATGATTGCCGGACACGAGGCGCCGACGTCGGGGGACATCCGCCTCGGCGGGGAATCCGTCGTGGGCCTCCCGCCGGCGCGGCGAGGAACGGCCATGATGTTCCAGAATTACGCCCTCTTCCCCCACCTGAACGTCCTGGACAACGTCGCGTTTAATCTAAAGATGCGAGGCGTCCGGAGGGCGGAACGCCACGAGCGGGCGCGCGAGATGCTCGCCCAGGTGCAGCTGGACCTCCGGTTCTCGGAGCGGATGCCGGCCCAGCTGTCCGGCGGCCAGCAGCAGCGGGTCGCGCTGTCGCGCGCGCTGATCACCAAGCCGCGCGTCCTGTTGCTCGACGAGCCCCTGTCCGCCCTGGACGAGTTCCTGCGCCTGCAGATGCGGGGGGAACTGCGCCGGATGCAGCGGGAGCTCGGGATCACTTTCGTGCACGTCACCCACACGCAACTGGAGGCGATCGCCGTCGCCGACCTCGTGGTGGTGATGGATCAGGGCCGGATCGAGCAGGCGGCGTCGGCCCACGAAATCTACACGCTGCCGGCCAGCGCCTATGTCGCCCGCTTCATGGGCGGGCAGAATGTGCTCACGGGAACGGTCGTGACCATCGACGGGGGGGTGGCGACCCTCGTCGACGGGAGCGGGGCCCGGTTCGCGACGCCCGTGAAATCCCCGGCGCCGGCGGTGGGCCAGGAGATCGCGTGCTGCGTCCGGCGCGATCGCGTCGACATCGAGAAGCTCCGCGGGCCGTCGCCGTCTCCCGGCGAGGCGACGAACGTTGCCGCCGGCACCGTTCACGCCATCGAGTACCAAGGCTCCTACGTGAAGGTGACGATCGACGTGCTCGAGAGTGAGCAAGTTGTGGCCCATCTCGCCGACCACGCATTTCTCGCCACCCCCCTCGACATCGGTGACGCGGTCCTCGCCCGATGGGCCACCGAGGATGTGTACCTCCTGACGGGAGATTTGACGCCACCCCCCACCGGCGTTCGGCCGGGGCCTCTCCAGGGCCGGGAGAGTCGTTCGCGGAACCTGTGACCGGGGCCCACGGCCTTCACCGGTACGAGGAGGACCAACCGATGGCAAAGGACATCTGGTGTGCGTTTGGTGTCGACGTCGACGCTGTCGCGGGCTGGCTCGGGTCCTACGGCGGCGCCGACTCGCCCCTGGACATCTCGCGGGGGATGTTTTCGGGGGAGGTGGGCACGCCCCGGCTGGTAAAGCTGTTTGATCGGTTCGGCATCAAGACGACCTGGTTCGTGCCCGGTCACTCCATGGAGACCTTCCCGGAGCAGATCGCGATGGTGGTGGCGGCCGGTCATGAGATCGGCATCCACGGCTACTCGCACGAGAATCCGATCGCGATGACCCGGGTGCAGGAGGAGGCCATCCTGGACAAGTGTATCGAGCTCGCGCAGAAGCTGACCGGCCACCGCCCGACGGGATACGTCGCGCCGTGGTGGGAATTCAGTCCCGTCACCAACGAGCTCCTGCTCGAGCGCGGCTTCAAGTACGACCACAGCCTGATGCACCAGGACTTCCAACCCCATTACGTCCGCGTGGGGGACCGGTGGACGAAGATCGATTACGCCAAGCACCCGAGCGCGTGGATGAAGCCCCTGGTGCGCGGGGAGGAAACGGACCTGATCGAAATCCCCGCGAGCTGGTACCTCGACGACCTCCCCCCCATGATGTTCATCAAAGCGGCACCCAACAGCCACGGGTTTGTGAACCCGCACGATCTCGAGGAGATCTGGCGGGACCAGTTCGATTGGGTGTACCGCGAGAATGACTATGCGGTCTTCACGATGACGATCCATCCCGACGTATCGGGTCGGCCGCAAGTGCTCATGATGCTGGAGCGCCTCTACCACCACATTGTGCGGCACCCGGGCGTGCGCTTCGCGACGTTCGATCAGATTGCGGACGACTTTCGACGACGCAGCCCCCGCCGGAAATGAGGAACCGCACCTCGGGGACGGCGCTGGCGCCGGCCTGTCCGCCGCCCTGAGCCCCGGCGTCCATGTGTGCGTTATGCGGGGGGCTCGAGCGAGAGCCACACTGGACCGATCGGTTGCAGCGGGACGACCCCGACGGGGGCGGGGCCGCGTCGTGGCGCCAAAGCCGTGAGGCGCAGGTCGCTCTCGTCAACCGGATCCTGGGCCAGGACGGGCTCGAGGTCCGGGACTGGAACGGGCATGTCTTCGTGCTGAGCAATCGAACCGGACGGTCCGAAATCGTGCCCCAGCTGGCGGCTGTGTGGAGCGCGGTCGAGCGTCTCTGGCAGTGCCGCTGCGATCCGCTGGACCCCGCCCTGGTGGCCCGCCTGGAGCAGGAGGACGGTCTCGAGGGGGAGCCCCGCCGTGGGACCTGACGGGGACCTGATTCCAGTCCATATCATCACCGGCTTTCTGGGGAGCGGGAAGACCACGCTCCTGCGCGGGGTGCTAACGTCCCCGGCCTTCGCGAACACCGCCGTGGTGGTCAACGAGTTCGGCAACGTCGCCCTGGATCATCTGCTACTCCAACGCGTCGACCCGGATACGGTCGTGCTGCAAACCGGATGTGTCTGCTGCACCCTCCGCAGCGAGCTGGGAGCGGCGCTGCGCGACCTGTATGACAAGCGTGAACGGGGGCGGGTGCCACCGTTCGATCGTCTCGTCATCGAGACGACCGGCCTTGCCGATCCTGCTCCCCTCCTGTTCACGCTCATGGCCGACCCGGTGCTCCGGCATCACTTTCGGCTCGGCACCGTCGTGACGACCGTCGACGCGGTCAACGGCGCCCGCCACCTGGCCCAGCACCTGGAGTCGGTCAAGCAAGTGGCGGTCGCGGACCAGGTGGTGCTGACGAAGACCGACCTCGTCGACCGGGCGAGCGTTGACGGGCTCCGCTCGGCGGTGGCTCGCTACAATCCCACGGCGCCGCTCTTCGAGGCGCCGGCTGAGTCGCTCGCGTTCGATCGCCTCTTCATGGGCGAGGCGTCCGATTCGCCGGATCAGGCCCGTGCGGGGCCAGGCGCTCCGCCGGCCCGCGCTCGGGTCCCGGTCTCGGCCCCAGACGACGGCGACCACGCGACCGATCGGCATGCGCGCGACATCTCCGCGGTCAGCCTGACCGTCGACCTCCCGCTCGACTGGACGGCGTTCGGCGTCTGGTTGACGATGCTGCTTCACGCGCACGGTGAAAACGTGCTTCGGGTGAAAGGAATCCTGAGAATTCGTGGGGTGTCGATCCCCGTCGTGATCCACGGCATCCATCACCTGGTGCACCCCCCGACCTCCCTCCCGCGGTGGCCGACGGCCGACCGTCGCAGCCACCTGGTCCTCATCGTTCGCAAGCTACCGGCCCCGGCCATCGAGCGGTCCCTGCGCGCCTTTCTGCGGCTCGCTGTCAGGTAAAGGAGGTGCACATGGAATCGATGCTGATCAGGAACGGACGGATCGTGACCGCGACCGACGACTACCGGGCCGATATCCTCGTCGAGGACGGCCGAGTGCGGATGATCGGCCGGGACATCCCGGTCGGTGGAGACGTCGGCGTCCACGACGCCGGCGGCTTGTTGGTGCTGCCCGGGGGGGTCGACGTTCACACGCATCTCGATTGGGATTTCGGTGCCGCCCGCACGGTCGACACGTTCGGAACTGGAACCCGGGCGGCCGCCTTCGGCGGCACCACCACGCTCGTGGACTTCGCCAACCAGACCCGTGGGCAGGGTTTGCGCGCGGGACTCGACAACTGGCACCGCCGGGCGGAGAGCGCGTGCGTGGACGTCGCCGCCCACATGATCGTTCTCGACGTCACCGGCGAGGCGCTCGCGGACATGCAGACGCTCATCCACCGGGAGGGGGTGTCGAGCTTCAAGCTGTTCACGGCCTATCCGGGAGTGTTGATGGTGGACGACGGCGCCCTGTTCAGAGCGATGCGGATCGCCGGGGCTCAGGGCGGCATGATCTGCGTCCACGCCGAGAACGGCCCGGTGATCCAGGTGCTGATCGAGGAGGCCGTCGCCCAGGGCCATACGGCACCGAAATATCACGCCGTCACCCGCCCCTCGCTGATGGAAGGGGAGGCTACGCACCGGGCCATCCGGCTGGCCGAGCTGGCCCACGCGCCCCTCTACGTCGTGCATCTGTCGGCCGCCGAGGCGCTGGCCGCGGTCACCGAGGCGCGGGATCGGGGACTCCCGGCGCACGCCGAGACGTGTCCGCATTATTTGTTCCTCACCGACGAGGCCTACGACCGCCCGGAATTCGAGGGGGCGAAGTACGTCATGACGCCGCCGTTGCGCACACGGGCGCACCAGGAGGCGTTGTGGCGCGGCCTCGCGACCGATGACCTCCAAGTCGTCTCGACGGACCATTGCCCGTTCTGCTTCAACGAGCAGCCCTATGGGTTGCGCTGCTCCAAGCAACAGGGCCGAGGCGATTTCAGCAAGATTCCCAACGGCGCGCCCGGCGTCGAGACCCGGCTGCCGCTCGTCTTCGACGGCGGGGTGCGGCAGCACGGATTGTCGCTGAACCGCTTCGTCGAGCTGACCGCGACCGCCCCGGCCAAGCTCTTCGGACTCTTTCCGCGAAAGGGAACGATCGCCGTCGGCTCGGATGCGGACCTGGTCCTGTTCGACCCCGAGGAGTCGTGGACGATCCGAGGCGCGGAGGGGCACGGCCGGGTCGACTATACCCTCTTCGAGGGACGTCGGGTTACCGGGCGAGTGAAGAAGGTGTTCCTGCGCGGCCAGGTGATCGTCGACGGAGCCCAGTGGCTTGGAAAGGAGGGGATGGGCGAATTCGTACGTCGCAGCCAAAGCGGCAAGGCGTGACGCGGGAGAGCCGCCTGGACGTCACCGGATATCGGAATGGAGAACCGCCCATGGAGAGCTGGCGCAACCGCAAGACCCTGATCTTGAGTCGCACCGACATGATGGGACTGGTGACGCCGGCCGAATACGTGGCCTGCGTCGAGCAAGCGTACCGCATGCACGGCGAGGGCCGGTACGTCATGGAACCGAAGGGTCACATCGTGCTCGACAAGTACCCCGGTGAGTGGGAGGCGATGCCCTCCTACATCGAAGCCCCCGAGGCCGCTGCGTGCAAGTGGGTTTCGATCCGCGAGCAGAACCGGGAGCGCTTCGATCTGCCGACCGTCTTCTCGATCCTCATCTACACGCATCCCGAGACCGGCTTCCCGCTCGCCATCTGCGACGGGAGCTTCCACACCGTCATGCGGACGGGGGCCGCGGCGGCCGTATCGGTGAAGTGGATGGCGCGCTCCGACGCGCAGACGCTGGCGATCGTCGGCGCCGGTCACATGGCGCAGGGCACCCTGGCGACCTGCCACGAGGTCGTCAAATGGCGGGACGTCCGCGTGTGGAGTCGGACGCAGGCGAGCCTCGATCGCTTTATCAAGTCCGAGCAGCCCAAATACGCTGACTTCGAGATCCGGGGCTCCACCCAGCTGAAGGAAGTCGTCCAGGGCGCCGACGCGATCGTGACGGTGACGCCCGCGCGCGCCCCCCTCGTCATGGACGACTGGGTGGCCGACGGCACCCACATTGCGGCGTTGGGCGCAGACAAGCGGGGCGACCAGGAGCTCGATCCGCGGATCCTCAAACGCGCCCGCATCTTCGTCGATGATATCCGCCAGTGCCGCACGGATGGCGAAATCAACGTTCCCTTGGCCACGGGGCTCTTGACCGAGCGCGACATCGCGGGGGAAATCGGCGAGGTCATCGTGGGCCGCAAACCCGGCCGGAGGTCGGCCGCCGAGATCACCGTCTTCGACTCGACCGGCATCGCCCTTCAGGATGCCGCGACGGTGCCGCTCGAGTACGAGCGGGCGCGCGCGGCCGGAGTCGGCATCGAAAAGAAGATGATTTCGACGTGATTCGGGGATGGAGAAGTCACATGGCCGGACGCCCTCCAGTCGGCAGAACATCGGTCTCGGCGGCGGTGAATCCGGATCGCCTCTGGCACCGCCACCTGGCGATCGCCCGGATCGGGGCGACGGGGCGCGGCGGCGTCAATCGCCAAGCGCTCACGCCTGAGGACGCCGAGGCCCGCCGGCAGGTGCTCGCCTGGGCGGCCGCCCGGGGCTTCACTGCCAGTGTTGACGCCATCGGGAACCTGTTCGTTCGCCGAGCCGGAAGCGATCCGGCAGCGGCCCCCGTCGTCTCCGGGTCGCACCTCGACACCCAGCCGACCGGGGGGAACTTCGACGGGATCTTCGGCGTCCTGGCGGCCCTCGAGGTCCTGGATGCCGCGGAGGAGGCGCACATCCAGACCCGCCGCCCGCTCGACCTCGTCATCTGGACCAACGAGGAGGGCGCCCGTTTTCAGCCGACGACGATGGGATCGGCCGTGTTCGCGGGCGCGCTGCCCCTCGCGGCCGCGCTCGACACCCTCGACGGGCGAGGCGTGTCCGTGAAAGCGGCGCTGGCCGAGGCCCTTGCGGCGGCGCCGGTGCCGGACCGCCGGCCCTTCGGCTTTCCTGTGGCGGCCTATCTCGAAGCCCATATCGAGCAGGGGCCGATTCTCGAGGCCACCGGCATGACGATCGGCGTCGTCACTGGGATCCAGGGGCTGCGATGGTACCGGGTCGAGGTGACAGGCGAAGAGGCGCACGCGGGGACCATGCCGCTCGCGCAGCGCCGGGACGCCCTGCTCGCCGCCATGGAGATGGTGCAAGGGCTCCGCGAGCTGATGGCGGATCCTAGCGACACGGTCCGCTTCACCGTCGGTCGCTTCGAGGTCCAGCCCAACTCCCCCAACACAGTGTGCGGCCGCGCCCTCTTCACGATCGACTTCCGGCACCCGCATCCGCAGGTGCTGGCCCGTCTCGGCGATCGCGTGGAGGCCGTGTGCCGCGCGCATGCGCGCGGGTGCGCGGTCGAAGTAGCCGAGACCTTGCACTCGCCGCCGACGGCCTTCAGCCCCGTGGTCGCGGGTCTCATCCGCGCCGCCGCCGAACGGCACTCGCTACCGTATGCCGACATTGTCTCGGGCGCCACGCACGACGCCAAGCACCTGGCCGGGCTGTGCCCCACGGGCATGATCTTCGTGCCGTGCGCGCGGGGCATCAGCCACAACGAAGCCGAGCGCGCCTCACCCGCTGATCTGGCCGCCGGGACCCGCGTCCTGGCCGACGTCGTGGTCGAGCTCGCCAACAAGTAGGGAGAACCCCGCGTTTCCGCGCTACGTAATCCGGGGTCCAGAAGCCAACGATTTCTAGCAGCCACCTCTCCTCGGAGGACGAAGCGAGTCCGTCGGAGGACGGCGCCCGGGCCGCCCCGAGGCGACCCGGGCATGTCTCCTCAACTCAGCGCCGCTCCCACCGCGTTGACGTACAGCGCATAGATCGACGTGCTGCCGGTCATGAACAACCGGTTGCGCTTCGTGCCACCGAAGCAAAGGTTGGCAACCACCTCCGGCGTATGGAGGAAGGCCAGCAACTCGCCGCTGGGTGCATGGACGCGCACGCCGTCGGTGTCGACTCCGCCCCAGCCCCATCCGCACCAGACATTGCCGTCGGTGTCGCAGCGGATACCGTCCGTGAATCCCGGCTTGAAGTCGGCGAAAACTTTCCCGCCGCGCAACGCGGTGCCATTGCTCACGACGTCGAACACGATGATGTTGGCGGGATACTGCGGCCCGTCGGTGGCGCCGGTGTCCACGACGTAGCACCGCTTGAAGTCAGGCGAGAAGCAGATGCCGTTCGGGCGCCGCATCGGGCCCTCGGCCGCGACCGTCGCCTTCCCGCTCGGATCGAGACGATAGACGCGGGTGGGCAGCTCGAACTCGGCTTTGTGCCCTTCATACGGCCCGAGAATCCCGTAGCCCGGATCGGTGAACCAGATCGAGCCGTCGGAATGGACGGCCGCATCGTTGGGCGCGTTGAGCTTCTTGCCATCGAACTTGTCGATCAGGACGGTCCAGGAGCCGTCGTACTCGCGGCGGCGGACCCGGCGGGTGTCGTGCTCTAGCGCGACCAGCCGGCCCTGGTTGTCGCGCGTATGCCCGTTCGAATACCCGGACTCGGTCTGGTACACGCTGACGTGGCCGTCGTCCTCGTTCCAACGGAGCGTCCGGTGGTTCGGGATGTCGCTCCAGATCAGGCAGCCCCAGTCACCCATCCAAACCGGGCCCTCGCACCAGAGCGCACGGTCGTTGCCCATGCCGTGCCAGATGCGCTGCAGCGTCGCGTTGCCCTGGACTCCGGTGAAGCGCTTGTCACGGACGTCCCACGCAGGCTCCGGGTAGGTGACCGGCGTGTCGCCGGTCCAGTCACGGTCGCGGGCGAACTTATCCGCGGCCGATGCGAGTGGCGCGGTTGCGGCCGCGGCCGCCGTCGCCGCCGCGGCGGCGAGAAAATTGCGTCGACCCATCTCCATGATCCATCTCCCTTTGGTTTCATGTTCAAGTGACACAGGGATGCGTGACCCGGCCTCCGATACCGACGTCACCGCCGGAGTCACTCTGCGCGCGCACACGGTCAGAGAGACCGGGTGCGAGCCCAGGAGCGGCACCCGCTCACCTCCGACGTCGCCAATCGATCTCAGGGGGACCACGAACACACGAACACCGCCGTCGGCCATCCGCATGGTCAACGAGGGTGCCGAAGAGCCGCCGAGGGACCCGATGCCGGGGAGTCACTGCTTCGCCCGTAGGCCGGCGCGACTCTGCGCCCGCGGCCCCGGGTTGTCAAGGACGAACCCCAGGCATGCTGGCGCTACATGAAAATGTCATGGGGTAACTGCTCCGGACGCGCGGCCAGGCTATCGTCACCGTCGGGCTCGGGGGCGACTCAGACGAACTCTGAGAGTGGCTTGCACGCACCCCGAGACTCGGTTAGGTTGAACAATCATGTCCGTTCGGCTTCTCATGCTGACATTGATTGGCGCCCTCGTTTGCGTCCGAACCCTTGCCTACGCGGATCCTCCCGACCCGACCTGGATCGAAGGATTCTGGGAGGACGACGACTATGACGACGTGGTTTTCTACACCACGTCGTTCAGCGCAACCGAGACCGCCCCCCTTTGCGCCCTTCGGCCGCACTGGACGCAGGTCTGGATCGTTCCTCTGGACGACGAACCGCTCGTTCCCAGTCCGGCGATTCCGCCGCACCATCCTCGAGGTCCCCCGCTCGCCTGAGCCTCTGCCGTAGCATGGCCGCCGGTCGCCGGCGGGCGTGCTGACCGGTTCCGAACTCGTCGCGTTCGAGCGGCAGGCGCACGTCTGCGATCCGGGCGGTCGTTGCAGCGATCGCGTATGCCCCGACAACGCTCAGTCGGGTAAGGGGGAGCAGCAATGCGCCGACGCATGGCGCCCGGCAAGACGAAGGACGCAGACGTCCTCGAATCGAGGACCGCATGATCACCCGCATCGTGGCCTTCAGGCTTCATCGGCGCTTCGAGCGGCTGTGGCGCGGGCTGCAATCTTCGACCCGGTCGGAGCACGTGGAGACCGTGTGACCGCCACCCCTAGCCCCCAGGTTGATGGTCGACGGCGTGGAAGTCTTGCACGTTACGCTGGCCCCTCGACGCTCCTGGCCGTCGGTGTTCTCCTTCTCTTCTTCGATTTCGGCACGCGCGTCCTGGCGACGAACGATGAGACCAGGTTCCCGATGCTCGCGCGCGACATCTGGGCCCGCGGCGATTGGCTCCTACCGCGTCTCGGCGGGCTCCCACATCTCAACAAGCCCCCGCTCTATGCCTGGCTCGTCGCGCTGGCCGCGTGGCCGGGTGGCGCGGTCACGCAATCGAGCGCGCTCTGGCCGTCCCTCATCGCTGCTGTCGGTGTCCTGATCGCGACGTCATGGATCGGCTGGCGACTTTGGAACAGGGAGATCGGGCTGGCCGCTGGGTTCATCGTGTTGACGACGCATGGCGTCTTCACGCTGGCCCGAGCGCCGATGCCGGACATGATGCTGTGCTTCGTCATCACCGCGGCGATGGCGGCCTTCGTCGCTGCTGAATTCAGTGGCCGTCGGCTCGTTCTGGCCGTTTTCTATGTTCTTCTTGGCGTTGGCTTCTGGACGAAGGGCCTTGCCGCACTCCTGGCTCTGGCGATCGTTGTCGTCTTCAGCCTCCACTCGGCCAGGGGGTGGCCGGTGCGGCGGCTGGCTTTGCCCGCCGGCCTCGTCCTTGTCTCGCTGATGATCGCACCGTGGTTCGTACTCGGCGCCACCTCCGGCGGCGAGCAATTCGTGCGGGAGATCGTGATGATCGACTGGGTGCTGTGGTATCTGCCGGTCGGCCATTGGAGGTGGCGCGTGATCACGGAGCCGATCGGCCAGACGCTGTCAATTCTGCTCCCGTGGTCACCGCTGCTGCCGTTCGCCGTCGTCTCGGCAGTCGGGATGGAGGCCAAGACGGGGGTGAGGAAGGCCGCCCTCCTCCTGGTCTGGCTTGGTGTCGTCTTCCTCCTCGTCGGGGCCTCCGCGCAGCAGCGGATGCGGTATTACCTACCCCTTTGTCCCCCGGCCGCCCTGCTCATCGCGGTGTGGTACCACCAACTGACGTTGGGGCACCGCAAGGTGCTGGGCATGACGATCGCCGCGCTGGTCGTCGCCGCCCTGATCGTGTGGCAGACTGCCGACGACGCTCGCCACAATGCCCTCACCAACCTTCGCGCTCTCGACCCGCGCACCGTGAAGGCCGACACGCCGATCTACGCGGTCGACGTGCCGGAACTCGTGCTCGCCTTCTACCTGGATCGGCCCGTGGTAGCGCTTCATACGGATGCGGCGTCCGCCTCCGACGGTCGGACCCCTCCGATCGGCTACTTCGCCGTGGCCGATCGGGTGCTGCCCCGGTGGCTCGACCAGCGCCCCGTCGCGACGATCGCGACCGGAGTGGTGAATGGTCAGGGGTTCTCCGTGTTGGCGCCAGAGTCGTTGTCGCGCAGGCAGCGCTGAGGATCCGGCCATCTGCGGGCTCGCGGGGTTTCTTCAGAACGGGCCCCACGACGGTCGCCGTCACACTGCGCGGCGAATGGTCGAGACGCTACGCCATCGCGGTCCCGACAGTGAGGGTTTCTACATTGACGCCTTCTTCGCGCTGGGCGTTCGACGCCTCAGCATTATCGACCTTGAAACCGGTGATCAGCCGATCTCCAACGAGGCCGGCACGGTCTGGGGCGCCCTGAACGGCGAGATCTACAACTTCCTGGCGCTCCGCGCTCACCTGCAGAGTTTGGGACATCGTTTTCGCACGCGGTCCGATACCGAGGTCCTCGTGCACGCATACGAGGCGTGGGGCGAAGACTGCGTGCACCATTTCGACGGCATGTTCGCCCTCGCCATCTGGGACGTCGGGCAGCGTACGCTGTTGCTGGCGCGCGACCGGATGGGCGAGAAGCCGCTCCATTATTACGCGGGATCCGACGCCTTCGTATTTGGTTCAGAGCTGCGAGCGCTCCTCGAGCATCCGGCCGTGCCGCGTGAGCTGAACCTCGCGAGCTTGGCCCGTTACCTCAGCTTCGAGCACGTTCCCGCACCCCACTCGATCCTCGCCGGGATCGAGAAGCTCCCTCCAGGCCATCTGCTCACGGTCAGCCCGGGGAGCAAGCCCCGAGTTATTCCGTACTGGGACCTGGCATTCGCCCCGGACGAGTCTATAGACGAGGCCGAGTGGGCGCAGGCGCTCAGGCAACAGCTGGAGCGTTCGGTCCGCCACCAGCTCGTCAGTGATGTGCCGCTCGGGTTGTTCCTGAGTGGCGGGATCGATTCCAGTGCGATTACCGCGATCGCCGCCCAGCTGTGGGACGGTCGCCCGATCAAGACGTTCAGTCTCGGCTTTGCCGAAGCCAGTTACGATGAGCGGCCTTTCGCACGCACCGTCGCCCGGCACTGCGGCACGGACCATACCGAAGTCGAGTTCTCCTCGAGGGACGCTGCCCTGCTCCTGGAGAATGTGGGCGATCTGCTCGATGAACCGCTCGTCGACAGCTCGTTTCTGCCGCTCTACCGGCTCTCGGAAGCGGCCCGACGGAGCGTGACCGTCGTGCTCAGCGGGGACGGGGGCGACGAGCTCTTCTGCGGGTACCCCACGTTCCTCGCGGATCGTGGAGCGCGATGGGCGCAGGGGCTGCCGCTGTGGGTGCTGAGCGCGGCGGCTCGCGCGGTGAGTCGGTTGGCACCCTCGCCGCGGTACGGCAGCGTCGAGTTTCTCCTGAAGCAGTTCTTCCGAGGTCTTCCGTTTCCTCCAGAGGTCCGCACCCAGCTCCTGCTGGGGGGGCTCACTCCTTCGGAGCGGTCGACCATCTTCTCGGAGGGCGTGCGCGCGGCGGGCATCGGCTGTGAGCCCTTCGACGAGCTGGCTATGACCTTCGGCGAGGCGCCGAGGTTGGCCCCGATTGATCGTCTGATCTATCAGCACTGCAAGTTCTATCTCGCTGGCCAGAACCTGGTGACGGTGGACCGAGCCAGCATGGCGTGTGGCCTCGAGGTCCGGGCGCCGTTTCTCGATCGGGCCCTCGTCGAGCTAGCAGGTCGCATCCCACCCGAACTCAAGCTGGTCGGGTGGCAGACCAAATATATTCTGAAGCGTGCCCTTCGCGACCTACTCCCAAAGGCGATCCTCGTCCGCCGGAAGCAGGGGTTCGGCGTCCCTATTGGTCTGTGGTTGCGCGGTCCACTGCGGTGCGCGCTCCAGGAGCGCCTGGCACCAGAGCGAGTGGCGCGTCTCGGTCTCTTCAATCCCGAGGCCACAACTCGGCTCATGACTGAACATCTCAATGGGGCGAGAGATCACAAGAAGGTTCTCTGGGCGCTCCTCATGTTCGATGCCTGGCGCGAGCGATACCTACCAGGCGCTCGGTGGGGTTGAGCGGTGACCGAACGCACAGGAGTCGTGATCCAACGGGAAATTGCACCTGCTGGAGTCCTTCACGCCTGCCACAGATAGTTCCAGGAATTATTGTGCCCTTCGACCGCGTAAAGAGACCGAGCCGCGGACCGAGGTGCCATCCCTGCCGGATCGAGTTGCCACTCTGTCCATTACGGGTTGCGACTAGTGTCGGATATTGCAAGGTTCCGGGGTCGTGGCACGGCCCCTGCTTCACCGATGGCCATGACTGTCTGGATCTTCCTCACCTGGATCTGGGTGCCCTCTGGATGGGGGCCGGTCCCCCTGTCCAAGAGCGTCATGGGCCCCTACCCGACGGTGGCCGTGTGTGAAGCCGCGCGCAGCGAGATCCTCAGCGTCGCCGATGACGACTGGCGGGTGTATGTCGGCCAGTGCCGGAAGAAGGAATGACCATCTGGACCTTCGCGATGTGGTCGCTCCTGGCCTGGTCTGGTCCCTGGGAGGCGCACGGCGACGTGGGGCCGTTTCCGACGCGTGAGTCCTGCCAGGTCGCACGCGAGACGGTCTACGCGCTCCAGGATCCATATCAGGACAAGCTCTTCCTCGGACCGTGTCGGCTTGCGGACGTAAGGGTCGCGCGACGCCATCGGCTCGGACACGAAGTCAGCGAAGAGCAGTAAGCACGGACAGACGCGGTTCAGTCCGCCTCCCGTTCGTGGCGAGGCGCCCGTACCCGATCCCGACGAGCGTCACTCCGCCAGCGCCTTGAGGTAGGCCGCGGCGTCCATGACGGTGACGTACATCCCCATGCCGCGCAGCGACGCCAGGTGCAGCTCCTCGTCGAAGGCGGCGACGCAGTCCTCGAGGATGACGACGGAGAAGTCGCGGATCATCGCGTCGCGCGCGGTGCCCTCGACGCCGCCGTGGGTGACAATCCCCGTGAGGACGACGGTGTCGATCTCGAGCGAGCGCAGGAGCACCTCGAGCGGCGTCCCGTGGAACGCAGAGAAGCGGGGCTTGTCGAGCTCGTAGTCCACCGGGCCGAGCTCGGGGATCAGCTCGCGGCCGCGGTCGCCCAGACGGAAGCCCGTCGTCCGGAGAAAGGGGCGCGCCTTGACGATGTGGTCGAGACCGAGCGGCGCGCCGGCGGGCGAGGTGTACACCGTGAACTTGGACGCGAAGATCGGCACGTGGGCGGCCCGGCTCGCGGCCGCGACGCGCGCGATCGTCGTGATGATCCCGCGGAGTCGGGACACCGGGAGCCCGTGACGCGCGTAGACGCCGTCCGGGTCCAGGAAATCGCGCTGGAGGTCGAGCAGGAGGAGGGCGGTGGAGCCCCGGCTGATCGTCATGATGGTATAGTCTGCCCCATGCCGCGCTACGACACGGCCGTGCTCAACGGCACCGTCATCATGCCCTACGTCGGTCCCCTCCGCTGCGATATCGGTGTCCGCGACGGTCGCGTCGCCGCGCTCGCCGACCGGATCGCGCCCGGGGATGCGTCCGACGTCGTGGACGCGCGTGGGCGCCTCGTCCTTCCGGGGGCGGTCGACTCGCACTTTCACATCGGCATCTACCGTGACCTCGCCGCCGACGCGACGAGCGAGACCGCCTCCGCGCTCGCGGGTGGCGTCACGACGGTGCTGAGCTACTTCAGGACGGGCCAGCACTACCTCCACAAGAGTGGTCCGTATCGCACGATCTTTCCCGAGGTCGTCGCCGCCACGGCGGGCCACGCATACACGGACTTCGGCTACCACCTCGGCATCATGACGTCGGAGCAGCTCGACGAGGTCGACTGGCTGGTCGGCGAACAGGGAGTCGGCTCGTTCAAGTACTACATGTTCTACAAGGGGCTGAACCTCACGTCGGACTCGACGCGCGGCAGCGCCTATACGATGTCCGACACGTACGACCTGGGTCACCTCTACCTCCTGATGCGTCGGGTGGCCTCCGCGTCGGCGGGGAACGGCGCGCGTGGGCGTGTCTCGCTCAGCCTCCACTGCGAGCAGGCCGAGCTCATCCGCGTCTTCATCGAGGAAGTGAGGCGCTCGGGGCCGGGCGGCCTCGAGGGCTACCATCGCGCCCGCCCACCGCTGACCGAGCGGTTGTCGATCGCCGAGGCGATGGTGCTGGCCGACGCGACGCGCTGCCCCGTCAACCTGCTCCACCTCTCGAGCGTAGAGGCTCTCGCGGCGGCCGCGCAGGGACGACGCGAGTTCCCGCACCTCGACATCCGGCTCGAAACGACGCTGCACCACCTGGCGCTCACGCACGCCACGGCGCACGGGATTCTGGGCAAGGTCAACCCGCCGATCCGGACGGAGGCCGACCGCGAGGCGCTCTGGGACGCGGTCGTGCGGGGGAGCATCGACACGGTGGTGAGCGACCACGCGTGCTGCGCCGAGGCGGACAAGGGCGAGGATCTCTGGAAGGCGCTCCCGGGGTTCGGTGGCACCGCGCTCCTCTATCCCTACCTCGTCTCGGAGGGTCACGCGAAACGCGGTCTCGGGCTCGCGCGCGTCGTCGAGCTCGCGAGCGCCAACCCCGCGCGCGCCTTCGGCCTCTATCCGAAGAAGGGGACCCTCGCCGTCGGCAGCGACGCCGACCTCGTCGTGCTCGATCCCGACCGCGAGCAGGTCGTCACCCCGGACGCCCTGCACTCGGCGCAGGACTTCACGCCGTTCGCCGGTATGCGCGTCCGCGGCTGGCCCACCCACACGATCCTCCGCGGCCGCGTCGTCTTCCACGACGGGCGCGTGTGGGGCCGGCCCGCGGGCGAGTACGTGAAGCGCCCCGCCCCGCATTCCTAGCGGGGACGGCGGACCGATGGCGATGGGTTTCAGCGACGTCCTGTGGGTCTTCCTCATGATCACGGCGCTCCAGCCGATCCTGAAGCAGAAGCTCCTGGAGATGCGACGGCTGCGGCTCCTCGTCCAGCTCGAGAAGCGGCGCGGGAGCCGCGTGATCGCGCTCGTCCACCGGCAGGAGACGATGAGCTTCCTCGGCTTTCCGCTCATGCGCTACATCGACGTCAACGACTCCGAGGAGGTGCTGCGGGCGATCAAGCTCACGGACACGAGCCGGCCGATCGACCTCATCATGCATACTCCCGGGGGGCTCGTGCTTGCCGCGGGGCAGATCGCCAACGCCCTCCGCCGCCACGAGGCCAAGGTCACCGTGTTCGTTCCCCACTATGCGATGTCGGGGGGCACCTTGATCGCACTCGCGGCCGACGAGATCGTGATGGACCACAACGCGGTTCTGGGGCCCGTGGACCCCCAGGTCGGGCAGTCTCCCGCCGCCTCGGTGCTGACGGTGCTGGAGCGGAAGGAGGCCAAGGACATCGACGACCAGACGCTGATTCTTGCCGACATCGCTCGGAAGGCGCTCGCGCAGATGCGGACGACGGTGCGCGAGCTCCTCGCCGCCCGGATGCCCCCCGCGCAGGCGGACGCGCTCGCCGACAAGCTCTCGCGCGGCGGCTGGACCCACGACTATCCGATCACCGCGGAAGAGGCGAAGGCCCTCGGGCTTCCCGTGAGCACGGAAGTGCCCGAGGAGATCTACGAGTTCATGAGCCTCTTCCCGCAGCCGACGCGCACGCGGCCCTCGGTGGAGTACATCTCGATCCCCTACCGCGGCCGGCAGGGTCCCCAGAGCGGCGGATAGGGCCGGAGGAGTCTCTGCGAGGCGGGAGCGCTCCCTAGGCGGGGCGCGGCGAGGCGGAACGCGGGGGACACACCTTGTGGTACCACGTGGATCCGAGCTTCACGTGGTTGCCGTTCTTCCGGATCTTGCGCTTGCACTTCGGACACGTTCCCATCGGGCGCTCCTTCGTGAGTCGTCTCGGCTCGACAGGCGGGTATTATAGCAGGGCGTCGAGGAGGCGCCGTGACGGACTGTGTGTTCTGTCGCATCATCACCCGCGAGAGTGCCGCGGATATCGAATACGAGGACGACGCGGTCGTCGCGTTCCGCGACATCTATCCGAAGGCGCCGGTGCACCTCCTGATCGTCCCGCGGCGCCACATTCCGTCGATCATGGCGATGGAGGCGAGCGACGCCGAGGCGTTGGGTCGCTGCTTCCTCGCCGCGAAGGCGCTGGGCAAAGCGACGGGCTTCGCCGAGCGCGGCTACCGGCTCCGAGTGCACTGCGGTCCCGAGGGGGGGCAAGTCGTCTACCACGTTCACATGCACTTCCTCGCCGGCGGCCGGGGCGGCGGTGCCTAGCCACCTCATCGACTACAAGCTCTTCGGCGACCAGTTCTCGACGCCCGAGATGCGGGTGGTCTTCGACGAACGCACGATGCTCCAGCGCTGGCTCGACGTCGAAGCCGCGCTCGCCGCCGCGCAAGAGGAGCTCGGCCTGATCCCGCCGGGGACGGCCGAGGCGATTGCCCGCGCGGCGAAGGTCGAGACGCTCGACCTCGACGCCGTCGGGCGCGATCTGGCCGTGACGGCCCACCCGCTCGTGCCGCTCGTCCGTGAGCTCGCGCGACGGGCCGGGGACGCGGGGCGGTGGGTGCACTGGGGAGCGACCACGCAGGACATCATGGATACGGGCATGGTGCTCCAGCTCCGCGCGGCGCACGCGATCCTCCGCCGCGACCTCGTCGCCCTCGTGCTCGCCCTCGCCGACCTCGCCGAGAGCCATCGCGACACGGTCATGGCGGGACGCACCCACGCCCAGCAGGCGCTGCCGATCACGTTCGGCTTCAAGGTGGCGACCTGGACGGCGGAGTGCGTCCGCCAGGTCGAGCGGCTCGACGACGCGGCCCCACGCCTCTTCGTCGGTGAGCTGGGCGGCGCCGTCGGTACACTCGCCGGCTTCGGCCCGCAAGGCGAAGCTGTCCAGCGCAAGGCGCTGGAGCATCTCGGGCTCGGCGTGCCGCCGATCGCGTGGCACGCCTCGCGCGACACGATCGCGGAGTTCGTGTCGCTGCTGGCGCTGATCGGCGGGACGCTCGCGCGTATCGCGAACGAGGTCGTCCAGCTCCAGCGCTCCGAGATCATGGAGCTCGAGGAGCCGTTCGCGCACGGCAAGGTGGGCAGCTCCACGATGCCCCACAAACGTAACCCCACCCACGCGGAGCGGATCGTCGCGATCGGTCGACTCCTCCGCGGGCTTGCCGCGACGGCGCTGGAGAGCATGGTCGCGGCGCACGAGCGTGACATGAGCGTGGGGCGCGCCGAGTGGGTGCTGGTCCCGGAGGCCGCGTGTCTGGCGGCGGCGACCGAGCACTGGTCGCTCGTCGTCGCGCGCGGGCTCCGCGTGAACGTGGGACGCATGAAGGAGAACGTGCAGCGCCTCGGCGGGCTCCTGCTCTCCGAGGCGGTGATGCTCAAGCTGGGCGAGACGCTCGGCCGGAACGCGGCCCACGATCTCGTCTACGAGGCCGCCATGACCGCGTTCGACGGCAAGGGGAGCTTCCGCGAGCTTCTGCTCGCGGATCCCCGGATCGCGGCGGTGCTGCCGCGGGACGAGCTCGACCGGCTTCTCGATCCGGCGGCGTATACCGGGCTCGCCGGGCCCTTCGTCGATCGCGTCGTCCGGGAGGCGCGCCGCTTGAACCGCTAGGCGGGCGAGGTCTTGGACTCGAGCGGCAGACCGGCGTTCGCCCAGCTGCCGAGGCCCCCCTTGAGGATCCTCACGTCCCTGTAGCCGAGCTCCCGGAGCTTGTGCGCCACCCGGGCGCTGGTTGCCTCGTCGGGTCAGGTGCAGTAGGCGACGACGAGGCGGGTCGGCTCGATCTTGAGCGCGGTGACGCCGGTCTCGAGCTCTCGCGGGGTGATGTGCCTCGCGTCAGGGATGCGGACCGGGCTCTTCGCGTACGTCGCGGCATCGCGCACGTCGAGGATGATCGGCCGCTCCCTTGACGTCTCGAGCAGGCGCATCACCTCCGACGGGCGGATGCGGTAGCGGTTCCGGCGCCAGTAGAACCCCCACATCCCGGCGTAGCCGCCGAGACTCAGGGCCGTCACGACCGCGGCGACGGCGGCCCACGGGAACGGCTTCGGCGGCGGGTTCTTGGCCTCGGCCGCCAGGCGGCGGACGTCGGGCAGCTCGGGGATGAGCCGGTTGGCCTCGGCGAAATGCTTCTCGGCGCGCGCGTAGTCGCCGGAGAAGTAGGCGCTCAGCCCGGCGTGCCAGGCGGTGTTGAACCGGCTCGGCTCATCGAGGGGGACATCGGCACCCTTGAGAAACTCGCGTACCGCGGCGGACGGGATGACGAAGTTGAATCCCTGGACGATGCCGCCCTCGTCGGTGCCGGCGTCCGAGACGAACGTGAGGACACCGAGAACCTCGCCGCGCGAGCTCACCGCAGGGCCGCCGCTGTTGCCCCACGCGGCCGGTGCGTCGGTCTGGATGACCGGCTGGTTCGTCACGTCCTGCTTGAACCCCGAGATCGCGCCGCTCGTCACCGACGCCTCGACCTTGGCCGACGCGTTGAGAAGCTCGTGGCTCAGCACCACACCCGGGAAGCCCAGGACGTGGAGCTTGTCGCCGATCTGGGCGTTGGCGGAATCGGCGAGCGAGAGCGTGGGCATGTCAGCGGTTTCGAGCTTGAGCAGGGCGAGGTCGCGGCCCGACATGCTCTGGCCTGTCACAGGCGGGCTGTACTTGCTCACGGTCGGCGTCAGGCGGATGCCGTTCGAGAGGATCACCGAGATCGACGGGTCGAGCTTGACCCTTGCGCGCGCGGCGGTCGCCGCCAGCGTCCCGGGCGGGAGCTCGCCGCACGCCTCGCGCACGGCGCGGCGCGCCTGCTGGTCGGCGACCCAGGCGGGCGGCCGGTGGGCGGGCGACACGACGTGGGCGTTGGTGATCATCCATCCGCTCGGGCTGACGAACCAGCCGGTGCCTGTTTCACGGAAGGGCGCGGGGCGAACGACCTTCTCTCCGCGCCCGCCACAGGTCACGAGGACTTCAGAGCCGACCTCCGCGACAACGAGCGCAACGGCCGGCTTCGCGCGGAGCAGGGCTTCCTGCACGGAGATCTCCGCGGCTGTCGAGGTGGCCGGAAGAAGGAGAAGGAGCGCACCCGTGAACCCAAGACGCATCTGACGCATCTTATACCCCCGACCGAACAAAAAAGAAGGCTCCAGGGGGGGCCCTGGAGCCTTCGGTGGCGCGTCGGGTTCTACTTTAAGATTCCGATGGCGGCTTCGGCCTTCGCCTTGGCCTCAGCCATGTTGCCAGCCTTGCACGCGGCCTCGGCCTCGCGGATCAGCTTGGCGGCGTCGCCGCCACGCGGAGCCTGAACAGCCTGACCGGCACCCTGATCGCTACGTGGCGCCTGGACGTCCTGCTTGCCACGCGGGGCCTGAACGTCCTCCTTACCCCGCGGCGCCTGGACATCTTCCTTACCGCGCGGGGCCTGAACATCCTGCTTACCCCGCGGCGCCTGGACATCTTCCTTACCGCGCGGGGCCTGAACATCTTCCTTACCCCGCGGCGCCTGGACATCTTCCTTACCGCGCGGGGCCTGAACATCTTCCTTACCCCGCGGCGCCTGGACATCCTGCTTACCCCGCGGCGCCTGGACTTCTGACTGATTGCGGGCGCCAGCAAGCGATCGTGGCGCCTGGACATCTTCCTTACCGCGCGGAGCCTGCATCTCCTGACGAGCGCCCGCCAGCGTGCGCGGCGCCTGGACATCCGGAGTCTTGGCGACCTTGGCGAACATCTCTTTCGCCTGCTGGACCTCGGACGGGCAGGACGACTGAGCGTCCACCGCGGGCGCCAGGGCGCCGAACACTGCCACGCTCATGATCGCTGCAAAAAGTCTTTTCATCGCTCTCCGGTCCCCCTACGTTGTTGAGGTGTGGTGTCTTCTCACTTCGGTTTGCTTCTGCTACCGGCAGGTTCACCCCCCTTTATCCTTAGAGTTGGACGGCTCGCACGAAGGTTCGTGAGCCCGTAGTGAGCAAAGCCACTGCCAAGGGCCGGCAGTTAAAGGATTCTTCGCAAGATCAACACGTTATCTTCCAGGGCTGTGGCAAGGCCCCGGCGTTGTGCCCGACGTTCCCCCGAGCGGCGGCCCGGCATTCTGCCCGTCGGCGCATGACCCCTGTGATACCCTCGCTGCCACATATGTCCCCCCCGGCGCGCCTCGCGCCCGTGCTACTCGCCGTATTGCTCGGGAGCGCGTGCAGCGCCATGACCGCCTCGAGCACGTCCGACTCTGGGCGCTCGATGCCGACGCGGCGCGTCCTGGCGAACGGCACCCGGGTCGTCGTCCAGGAGTTCCATGCCAGCGATGTCGTCGCCGTCCAGCTCTGGGTTGACGTGGGCGGACGCGACGAGACGTCGCCAGAGCTCGGGCTCGCCCACTACCTCGAGCACATGCTTTTCAAAGGCACGGTGACCCGCGCTCCGGGATTCGTGGACCGCGAGGTCGAAGCTCTCGGGGGGCGGATCAACGCGGGGACGTCGCTCGACTACACGTACTACCACGCCCTGCTTCCCCCGCCGCGCACGGTCGCTTCCATCGAGATGCTCAGCGACATAAGCGTGAACTCGACGCTCAGCGAGGAGACGCTCGACCTCGAGAAGCGCGTCGTCCTCGAGGAGATGCGGCTCGGCGAGGACAACCCGCGTCGCCACCTCTCCCTTCGGCTCTACGAGCTCCTCTTCGACGGCCACCCCTACGGTCGACCGGTGATCGGCACCCGGGAGATCATCCAAGGGCTCTCGCGGGAAACGCTCGTCGCCTTCTACCGGAGGCACTACGTTCCCGAGTCCTTCGTGCTGGTCGTCGTGGGACCCGTCGTGCCGTCGGCGGTGCTGGCGGCGGCCGAGCGCACGCTTGGCCGGCTGCCCCGCAGCGGGCTCAAGCGGCTTCCGCTGCCGGCGCCCGCCGCCGTGCGCTCGAAGCGGCTCGAGGTCGAGCGGCCGGGGACGCAGGCCTATCTGGGCATGGCATGGCTCGGCCCGAAGCTCGATCACGCCGACACGCCGGTGGTGGACTTGCTTATGTCGATCCTCGGCCAGTCGCGATCGTCGCGGCTGCCGCAGACGCTTCGCGAGAGGCTCGGCCTCGTCAGCTCCGTGACCGCGGGCTACTCGCCCCTCGAGGCTGCCGGCGCCGTCACCATCACGGCGCAGCTCGAGCCGGCGAACCTGGCGCGCGCCGAGGCGCAGATCCTGGCGGAGCTCCAGCGCGTGCGTGAGCACGGCGTGACCGACGCGGAGCTCAGGCGGGCCGTGACCGCGGCCGAGGCGCGTGACGCCTTCTCGACCGAGACCGCGGAGGGCCGTGCCTACGCGTTCGGGCGCGCGGAGACGATCTGGCGCCTCGAGGAGGAGCTCGCGTATGTCGATCGCCTGCGTTCGGTCACGCCAGACCAGATCCGCTCGGCGGCTCGCCGCTATCTCGATCCCGAGCGCTACGATCGAGTGGCGTTCCTGCCGCCCACGCGATGACGTCCAGAGGGAGCCTCGCCAGGCTCGGCCTCGTCCTGGCGCTCGTCGGGATCCCCGGCGCAGCGGCGGCGCAGCCGCCGGGCATCACGCGCCACCTTTTACCCAACGGGATGACGGTCATCGTGCGCGAGAACCCGGCGGCGCCGGTCGTCACGGCGTCGCTCCAGGTGAGGGCCGGCTCTCGGTTCGAGACGCCCGAGACGGCCGGGATCACCAACTTCCTGCTGCGGACGATGATCCGCGGCACTTCGCGGCGCTCGGCCACGGAGCTCGCCGAGGCGGCGGAGGAGATCGGCGGAAGCCTGGACGCGTCGGGCGAGGTCGAGTCCGCGGAGATCCGCGGCGAAGCGCTCGCGCGCCAGTGGGAGGGGCTGCTCGGGCTCATCGCCGAGGTCGCGCTCGAGCCTTCGTTCCCGGGCGAGGAGATCGAGCGAGAGCGGCGGCTCATCCTGAGCCAGATCAAGACGCGTGCCGAGACACCCTTCACGCTGAGCCTCGACGCCCTGCTGCGGGAGCTCTACGGAAGCCATCCGTCCGCGTGGCCCGGCCTCGGCCTCCCGTCCGCCGTCGGGCGGTTCGCGCGCGGCGAGCTCGTCGCGCACTATCGCGCGGTGTTCCAGGCGGAGCGAGTCGTGCTCGCGGTGAGCGGCCAGGTGTCGCACGCGCGCGTCGTGCGGACCTCCGAGCGGCTCTTCGCGAAGCTCCCGCGCTCGGGCGCCGGCGAGGTCGGTGCCGCCGCGCCCGCCACGCCGGTCGGCGCACGGCGCGTTCTCGAGCGGCCGGCCCAACAGGCGCAGGTCCTCGTGGGCTACCTCGGGCCCGGGCTCAGCGATCCGGCGTATCCCGCCGTCCGCGTGCTGGGGGCCGTGCTCGGCGGCGGGATGGCGGGCCGACTCTTCGTCGAGCTCAGGGAGAAGCGCGGGCTCGCCTATGCGCTCGGGGTCCTGATACCGTTCCGGACCGGACCCAGCTTCTTCGTCACGCACCTCGGCACGGCGCCCGAGAACTCCGCCGCGGCCGAGGCGGGTCTCCTCGCCGAGCTCGAGCGGATCCGACAGGCGCCGGTCGGCCGCGAGGAGCTCGCGCGGGCGAAAGCCTACCTCCTCGGGAACTTCGCGCTCGATCGGCGGACGAACGCGCGACAGGCCTGGTACCTCGCATTCTTCGAGGTGATCGGCGCGGGCTGGGATTTCCCCGAGCGCTACGCGCAGGCACTCGACGCGGTCACGGCGGCCGATGTCGAGGCCGCCGCTCAGCGGTTTCTGGTCCGCCCGACGATCGTCGTTCTCCAGCCCCCTGGCCGATGATCCCGATCAGCGACGACGTTCCCAGCCGCACGCTTCCGTTCGTCACGATCGGGCTGATCACGGCGAACGTCCTCGTGTTCCTCTACCAGGCCTCGCTCGGCATAAGCCCCGATCCCCACGCGGCCGGCGTCGTCGAGGCGTTCGTGACGGAGTTCGGGGCGATCCCGTGCCGGCTCAGCGGGAACTGCTCGGTCGCCGACGCGTTCCCGCACCCCTTCGTCACGATCTTCACGGCGATGTTCCTCCACGGAGGCCTGTTCCACGTCGGCGGAAACATGCTCTACCTCTGGATCTTCGGCAACAACGTCGAGGACACGCTGGGACACGGACGGTTCCTCCTCTTCTATCTCGTGTCGGGTGTCACGGCGGCCTACGCCCAGACGCTGGTGAACCCCCACTCGACGGTGCCGATGATCGGGGCGAGCGGCGCCGTGTCCGGGGTCCTCGGCGCCTACCTGCTCCTGTTCCCGTATGCACGGGTGCTCGTGCTCCTGGTCTTCGGGTTCTTCGTCCGATTCGTATACGTTCCGGCACTCGTCGTGCTCGGCTTCTGGATCGTGGTCCAGTTTGTCAGTGGCCTGATCACCGTCAGGGCGTCGGCGCTTGGCGGCGGCGAGACAGGAGGGATAGCGTGGTTCGCGCACGTCGGCGGGTTTCTCGCGGGGATCGTGCTGCTGTTTCTGCTGCGGCCGCGGCGGGACGGTCGCCTATAATGAAGGGCGTGACCAAGCCCGCGGCGCGCGTGCGCATCGACCGCCTGCTCGTCGAGCGCGGGCTCGTCGAGAGCCGGGAGCAGGCCGCCCGCCTCATCCTGGCGGGCGAGGTCCTCGTGGACGGCAAGCGCGTGAGCAAGGCCGGGGCCCTGGTCGCCAGAGACGCGGGCGTCGAGCTCCAGGGGCGCTCGCCGTTCGTGAGCCGGGGCGGCGAGAAGCTCGCCCACGCGCTCGACGCTTTCCAGATGAAGGCCGCCGGCCGCGTCTGCCTCGACGTGGGCGCCTCGACCGGCGGCTTCACCGACTGCCTGCTCCAGCGCGGCGCCGCCCGCGTGTACGCCGTGGACGTCGGCGTGGGCCAGCTCGACGCCAAGCTGCGCAAGGACCCCCGCGTGGTGGTCATGGAGAAGACCAACGCGCGGGCGCTCGACCCGCGGATCTTCGGCGAGCAGCCGACGCTCGCGGTCATCGACGTCGCGTTCATCTCGTTGGAGAAGGTCCTGCCCTCGGTGTTCGGCGTGCTCGCGCCGCGCGGTGAGGTCATCGCGCTGGTGAAGCCCCAGTTCGAGGTGGGGCGCGAGGCCGTGGGCAAGGGTGGAGTCGTCCGGGACCCGGCACTCCATCGCCAGGCGGTCGCGCGCCTCGCCCGGTACGCGGTGCTCCGCGGCTGGCACGTCCTCGGCGTCACCGCCTCGCCGCTCCGGGGTCCGAAGGGCAACCGCGAGTTCTTCCTTCACTGCTCGAGCCACGGGCGCACGGTGAGCGACCTCGAGTCCATGATCGACAAGAGCGTCGAGGCGCTCGCGTGAAGCGCGTCGGCGTCGTGGCGAAGCCCGGCGCGGCGGAGGCGCGGGCCCCGGTCCAAGAGCTTCTCGAGTGGCTCCGGGCGCGGGGGCTTTCCGCGGTGCTCGAGAAGGAGACCGCCGGGCTGGTCCCGGCGGCCAGCGCCCCGTCCGTGACCAAGGCGGAGCTGCCCGCGCACGCGGACCTGCTCGTCGTCCTCGGCGGCGACGGCACCCTCCTCTCCATGGCGCGCGCGGTCGGCGACCTCGGCGTGCCGCTGCTCGGCGTGAACCTCGGCGGGCTCGGATTCCTCACCGCGACGACGCTCGACGAGATGTTCCCGGCGCTCGAGGCGTTGCTCGCGGGCCGGATGGAGGTGGACGAGCGCATGATGCTGACCGTACGGATCGTCCGGAACGGCCAGCGGCTCGGGGAGTACGCCGCCCTCAACGACATTGTTATCACCAAGTCGGCGATGAGCCGCATCATCGACCTCACGGTGTCGGTCGAGGGGCAACACGCCACCTCGTACCGCGCCGACGGCCTGATCATCTCGACGCCGACCGGCTCGACCGCCTACAGCCTCTCCGCCGGTGGGCCGATCCTGTTTCCGACGATGGACGCGATCGTGCTGACGCCGATCTGCTCCCACACCCTGACGAACCGGCCGATCGTCCTCCCCGGAATGCATCGGATCGAGGTCACGCTCATGGCGGACCAGGACGTCATGGTCACCGTGGACGGCCAGATCGGGGTGGGCCTCAGGGAGCACGACACCGCGGAGGTGGTGAAGGCCGCCGCGCGGATTCGCCTCGTGCGTTTCCCGCAGAAGGAGTTCTTCTCGGTCCTCCGGACCAAGCTGAAGTGGGGGGAGCGCTAGGGCGTCTTCCCCCGGATACGACTTGAGCGGCGGCCGCGAGTGACCTAGCATCGTTCTCGATGCTCCGCGAGCTTCGCATCCGAAACTTCGCCGTCATCGAGAGCGTCGCCGTGGAGTTCCGCCCGGGGCTCAACGTCCTGACCGGCGAAACCGGCGCCGGAAAGTCGATGCTCATCGACGCGATCTTGTTGGTCCTCGGGGCGCGCGCCCAGACGGACGTGATCCGGAGCGACGCCGACGCCGCGACGGTCGAGGCGGTCTTCGACGTCGAGCCGCGCGGCGCCGTGGCCGCGACGCTCGACGAGGCGGGGCTCGCGCCCGACGACGGCGTGCTGGTGGCGCGGCGTGAGCTCAGTCGCTCGGGCCGCCATCGTGCGTTCGTCAACGACGCGGCCGTCACCGTCGCGCTCCTCGAGCGGCTGGGCGACCACCTCGTGGAGGTGCACGGCCAGCACGAGCACCAACGCCTGCTCGAGCCCGCCCGCCAGCTCGAGCTCCTGGATCGCTTCGCCGACGCGGAGGAGCTCCGGGAGCGCGTGGCGGGCCTCGTGGCGAAGTTCCGCGAGGCGCGCGCCGAGGCGGAGCGGACGCGCGCCGCCGAGCGCGACCGGGCCCAGCGCGAGGACCTCCTGCGCTTCCAGCTCTCCGAGCTCGACGCCGCGCGCCTGCGTCCGGGCGAGGAGGAGGAGCTCCGGCAGGAGCGTCGACGACTCCAGCACGCCGACAAGCTCACCGCGGGTCTGGCCGAGGTCGCGGCGCTCCTCGACGACGATCACGAGTCGGCGACCGCGCGGCTCCACCGCGCGACGCGCATCCTCGGCGACCTGGCGCGTCTCGATTCCTCGATGGCGGCGCCCGTCGAGCCGATCGACGCGGCTCGGGCGCAGCTCGAAGACGCCCTCGCGGCGGTCCGAGCGCTCCGCGAGTCGGTGCCGCTCGAGCCCGCCCGCCTGGAGGCGATCGACGAGCGGCTCGACGCGCTCACGCGCCTCAAGCGGAAATACGGCGATACCGAGGAGGCGATGCTCAAGTTCCGCGACGAGGTCGTCGCCGAGCTCGACCGGCTCTCGCGCCACGAGGAGATCCTCGCGGCCGAGGAGCGGCGGCTCGGCGAGCTCCAGGCCGAGCTCGGGCAGGCGGCCACGGCGCTCTCCGAGCGGCGGCGGGCCGCGGCGGAGCGTCTGGGGCCCGCCGTGGAGCGGGAGCTGCGCGCGCTCGGCATGGAGCGCTCCCACTTCCGGATCTGGCTGGAACGGGCGGAGCTCGAGGGGGTGTCGCCCCGGGGGCTCGAGCGGGTCGAGTTCCGGCTCTCGACCAATCCGGGCGAGGACGTGCGGCCGCTCGCGCGCGTGGCGTCTGGCGGCGAGCTCTCGCGCACGATGCTTGGGCTGACGACCGTGCTGGCGAAGGCGGACCGCGTGCCGACGATGGTCTTCGACGAGGTGGACGCGGGCATCGGTGGACGTGTCGCCTCGGTCGTCGCACAGAAGCTCGCGGCGGTCGCGGAGGGCCGTCAGGTGCTCTGCGTGACCCACCTCGCGCCGATCGCCGCGCGCGCCGGCCACCACGTGCGCGTGACCAAGACCGTCCGCGCGGGGCGCTCGCGCGTCGCCCTCGAGGGGCTCGCCGGCGACGCCCGCGTCGAGGAGATCGCGCGCATGCTCGCGGGCGAGCGGGTCACCGACACCGCGCGCGGCCACGCGCGCGAGCTGCTCGGCGCGTCCGGACCGCGCGAAAGGCGGGCGTGAGTCGCGCGATATGCCATAATCGATTGTGATGATCGACGCGATTCTCCGGAAGATCTTCGGCACCAAGCACGAGCGCGACGTCAAGCGCATGATGCCCACGGTCGAGGCGACGAACGCGCTCGAGCCGTCGGTCCAGGCGCTCGGCGACGCCGAGCTGCGGGCGAAGACCGACGAGTTCAGAAAGCGCCTCGAGGCGGGCGAGTCGGTCGACGCGCTGCTCCCCGAGGCGTTCGCGGTCGCTCGTGACGCGGCCCGGCGCACCGTCGGCATGCGCCCCTTCGACGTCCAGCTGATCGGCGGTATGGTCCTCCACGAGGGCAAGATCGCGGAGATGGCGACGGGCGAGGGCAAGACGCTCGTCGCGACACTCCCCGCGTACCTCAACGGCCTCACGGGCCGCGGGGTCCACATCGTCACGGTCAACGACTACCTCGCCAAGCGCGACGCCCAGTGGATGGGCCCCATCTACCACGCGCTCGGCCTGGGCGTGGGGGTCATCCAGCACGAGGCCTCCTTCCTCTACGACCCGGCCTACGTCACCTCGGACATCCGGATGACGGCGCTCCGGCCGTGCACCCGCCAGGAGGCGTACCGTGCGGACGTCACCTACGGGACGAACAACGAGTTCGGCTTCGACTACCTCCGCGACAATATGCGCTTCACGCTCGACGAGCTGGTCCAGCGGCAGCTCAACTACGCGATCGTGGACGAGGTGGACTCGATCCTGATCGACGAGGCCCGAACGCCGCTGATCATCTCGGGGCCGGCGGACGAATCGACCGAGCTGTACTACAAGCTCGACCGCATCATTCCCAGGCTCAAGCGGGCGGCAACGATCGTGGAGGGCAAGCTCTCCGAGGTCGAGGCGCAGAAGGAGGGCGACTACATCGTCGACGAGAAGGCACGCGCGGTGGCGCTCACGGAGCAGGGGATCGCCACCTGCGAGCGACTGCTCTCCATCGACAACCTCTACGACCCGCAGCACATCACGATCCTCCACCACATCCAGCAGGGGCTGAGGGCGCACGCGCTCTTCAAGCGCGACGTGGACTATGTCGTCAAGGACGGCCAGGTCATCATCGTGGACGAGTTCACGGGGCGGCTCATGCCCGGCCGCCGGTGGTCGGACGGCCTCCACCAGGCGGTGGAGGCGAAAGAAGGCGTGAGGATCGAGCGCGAGAACCAGACGCTGGCGACGATCACGTTCCAGAACTACTTCCGGATGTACGGGAAGCTCGCCGGCATGACTGGCACGGCCGAGACGGAGGCCGAGGAGTTCGCGAAGATCTACAAGCTCGACGTCACGGTCGTCCCCACGAACCGTCCGCTCGTCCGGGTGAACTACCCGGACGTCGTCTACAAGACGGAGCGCGAGAAGTTCAACGCCGTCGTCGAGGACATCATCGAGCGCAACACGCGCGGCCAACCCGCGCTCGTCGGCACGGTCTCGATCGAGAAGTCCGAGCAGCTCTCGAAGCTTCTCAAGAAACGCGGAGTCCGCCACGAGGTCCTGAACGCCAAGTACCACGAGCGCGAGGCCGAGATCGTCGCCCAGGCCGGCCGTGAGGGGGCCGTCACGATCGCGACCAACATGGCGGGCCGCGGCACCGACATCCTGCTCGGCGGCAACCCGGACTTCCTCTCCAAGGAGATCCTCCGGAAGAAGGGGCTCGACCCGGCCACCGCGGCGTTCGCGGAGCGGGCCGCCTCGCTGGCCGAGGCGCGCCGGATCACCGAGCCGGAGCACGCGCGCGTCGTCGCGCTCGGCGGGCTCCACATCGTCGGTACGGAGCGTCACGAGGCGCGCCGGGTCGACAACCAGCTCCGCGGCCGCAGCGGGCGCCAGGGCGACCCCGGCTCCTCGCGCTTCTACCTGTCGCTCGAGGACGACCTGCTGCGGATCTTCGGCTCGCAGCGCATCCAGAAGATCATGGAGCGCCTCGGGATGGAGGAGGGGGAGCCGATCGAGCATAAGCTCGTGACGCGCGCGATCGCGACGGCGCAGAAGCGCGTGGAGACGCACAACTACGAAATCCGCAAGCACCTCCTCGAGTACGACGACGTGATGAACAAGCAGCGCGAGATCATCTACGGCATGCGTCGTCAGATCCTCGAGGGGGAGAGCCAGGCGGAGACGATCGCGGAGTGGATCGAGGACTTCGTCGCGGGGACGCTCGACGGCTACGCGGCCGAGGGCGCCCACCCCGAGGACTGGGACCTCGGCGGGCTCGGCGAGGCGCTCTTCCGCTCGTTTGACGTGCGGATCCCGGCCGCGCGCTTTGGGGAGGCGGTCTCGCGCGAGGGGCTCGCCGAACTGGTCGTCGCGGCGGTCCGCGAGCGCTACGCGGAGCGCGAGCGCGAGCTCGGCGCCGACCTCATGCGCGCCCTCGAGCGCCACGAGATGTTGGTCGTCATGGACACGCAGTGGAAGGACCACCTCCTTTCCATCGACCACCTGAAGGAGGGGATCGGACTCCGAGGCTACGGCCAGCGGGACCCGCTCACCGAGTACAAGAAGGAGGCGTTCGACCTGTTCCAGGACATGGTCGAGCGCGTGAAGGCAGCGGTCGTCGAGCGGCTGTTCAAGGTCCAAGTCGTCCGGGACGCGCCGATGGAGCTGCCGGCGATGGCCGCGTGGGCGGACGCGCGCGAGTCCCGCGGCGAGCTGCCCGGCGCGCCCGAGCGCACGCCGGCTCCGGCCGCCCCGCGCCCAGCCCCGCGGACGGCGAGCGGAGAGAAGGTGGGCCGCAACGACCCGTGCCCCTGCGGCTCAGGCAAGAAGTACAAGAAGTGCTGCTATCTGAAACAGGGCGCCTGAGGAACGTCGCTCACCGAAGCCGTCGCACGCCTGTTCACGACCCCGATCCGCAGCGCCGGGCGCCTACGCGTCGACCTATGGGGTCTGGAGAGCGCCCGGCCCCTACCGCTGGTACATTTCCTTTGGGCGCAAAGGCCCGTCCGTGTTAGAAAAACGTTATGCGTCTTGAGTCGATCGCGCTGCACGGATTCAAGTCGTTCGGCGAGAAGACCGTCGTGCGGGTCCTGCCCGGCATCACGGGGATCGTCGGGCCGAACGGCTGCGGCAAGTCGAACATCTCCGAAGCGGTCCGCTGGGCGCTCGGCGAGCAGAGCGCAAAGTCGCTCCGCGGCCAGCGCATGGAAGACCTGATCTTCCACGGCTCGCAGTCGCGAAAGCCGGTCGGGCTCGCCGAGGTCGAGTTGACCTTCCGCAACGACGGCACGCTGTCGGTGCCGTGGGCGGAAGTGTCGGTCGCGCGGCGGCTCTACCGCACGGGCGAGAGCGAGTACCTCCTCAACAACAGCGCCGCGCGCCTGCGGGACATCCTCGACCTTTTCGCCGGCACCGGCGCCAACCCGCGTGCCTACTCGGTCATAGACCAGGACAAGCTCAACCACGTCCTGACGGCGAAGCCGCACGATCGGCGCGTCTTCATCGAGGAGGCCGCCGGCATCGCGCGCTACAAGCAGCAGCGCAACGAGACGCAGGGCAAGCTCGACGCGACCAAGCAAAACCTCGTCCGCGTGCGCGACGTCATGGACGAGGTCAAGCGCCAGCTCTCCTCGCTCGAGCGGCAGGCGAAGAAGGCGCAGCAGTACAAGGCGCTCCAGACCACGAAGCGCGACCTCTCGCTTGTGGTCCTCGCGGCCGAGTACATGGCGCGCGTCGCCGAGGGCGAGCGGCGGGCGGCGGAGCTCAGCCGCCTGCGCGACCAGGAGCAGACGCTCCGGACGCGCGCCGCCCAGCTGGCGGCGCAGGAGGCGCAGCAGCGCGAGCGACTCCAGGAGAGCGACCATCGGCTCTCGGACCTCCGCCAGTCGGGTCAGAAGGTGCAGGGCGAGCTCGAGCGGCTGCTCGAGCGACGCGAGCAGATGGGCGTCCAGCTCCGTGAGCTCGCCGAGGAGGCGCTTCGGCTTGACGAGGAGACCCGCGCGACCGCGGATCGGCTCGGCGCCATCGTCGGCGAGCGGGAGGCCGGGCGGCAGGCGCTCGCCGAGGCGTCGCGGCTCACCGAGGAGCGCGTGCGGACGGCGGACGCGCTCGCCGCCGCCCTCGAGCGCCATCGCGAGACCCTCGCCGCGGAGCGCGACCGCGCCGAGGCGACGCGGCTCGAGCAGGTCCGGGTCGCCGCCGAGCGTGTCGACCTCATGCGGCACGCGGGGGAGCTGCGGGAGCGTGCGGCCCAGCTCCGCCGGCGCGCAGAACGGCTCGCGGCCGAGCTCAGCGACGCGACGGCCGAGGCGGCGGGGATCGACGCGCTCCGCGCGAGCCTCGTCCAGGCGCGCGACGTGGCGCAGACGGAGCTCGGCGCGCTCGCGGGCGAGCGCGCGGAGCTCGCGACGCGGCTCGCGGCGGAGGAGCGGCGTCTGGCCGAGGCGGAAGGCGCGCTGGCGAACGCGCGGGTCACGCTGGCGGCTCACCGGTCGAGCCTCGACGCGCTCGCGGCGCTCGAACGCGCCCGCGAGGGCTACGGGGCGGGCGTCCGCGCGGTGTTCGACCAGGAGCACGCCGAGGCGCTGACGGGCGTCGTGGGAACGGTGGCGGATCTCCTCGAGGTGCCGCTCGGCATGGAGCGCGCGATCGAGGCGGTCCTGGGCGAGCGCCTCCAGTGGGTGGTGGTGGAACGGTTCGAGCACGCGCGCGCGGCGGTCGAGTACCTCGGGGCGCATTCGCTGGGGGCCGCCACGTTTCTTCCGCTCGAGCACCTCCCCCCGCCGACCGGGCCGCAGCCGGACGCGAACGACGTGCGCTGGGTGGCGCGCAACGTGGGCGCGCCGAGCCTGAGCCTCGTCCACCACCTCCTCGGGCAGGTCGCGATCGTCGAGCACCTCGACCAGGCCGAGGCTCTGTGGCGGCGGAACGGCGTGGTGGCGACGTATGTCACGCCGGCCGGCGAGGTGCTCGGGCCGACCGGACGGCTCCACGGTGGCGGCCAGGCGCGGGCGGCGGACGTCGAGCACTCGCTGCTCGCGCGCAAGCGCCGGTTGCGCGAGCTCGACGACGAGGTGCGGCGTGTCTCGACGAACGTGGACGAGACACAGGAACGAGTGGCGCGGTTCGAGACCGAGGTGTCGGCGATCCGCGGGCAAGTCGCTGAGATCGAGCGGACCCTCCACGCGCGAGAGGCGGAGCGGCTCGCCAGCGAGAAGGACCTCGAGCAGGCGACGCGGGAGCACGACCGGCTCCACCGGCATCGCGAGACGATCGAGGTGGAGGCGCGGCAGGTCGCGCTGGAGGCCGAGGAGACCGACGGGACGCTCGCCCAGCTCGAGCAGCGGGTCACCCTTGCGCGAGACGCCGAGACCGCCCACGAGGCGCGGATGGCGCGGCTCCGAGAGGCGATCGAGACCGCCCAGGTTCGGGAGACGGATCTGGTGGCGGAGACGACCGCGTGCCGCGTGGCCCTCGCGTCCACCACCGAGCGCGTGGAGGCGCTGGGCCGGGAGCTCACGCGGATCGACGACATCGAGCGTGACCTCACCGCGCGTATCGACCAGGCCCGCGCGCGCCAGGCGCAGCTTACCGACCGGCGGGCCTGGCTCGCCGAAGAGCGAGAGCGCACCGACGCGAGCGCGCGCGAGATCGCCGTCGAGCGGGACCGGATGGACGTCGAGGTTCGGCAGGTGGCGGAGGGCCACGAGGGGCTCGCGGAGCAGCTACGCGCGATCGAGGCCGACCAGCGGGCGGTCGACGGAGACCTCGGGCGGCTCGTCGCCTCGATCCACGAAATCGACCTCGGGGCGACCGAGTGCCGCGTGAGACGCGAGGAGCTCGCCCAGGAGGCGTGGCGAGCCTACGGAGTGGACGAGGCGGCGCTCGCCGCCCGGCACGACCCGGCCGGCGACCTCGAGACGGTGCGGGGGCGGATCGTCGAGCTCGAGGAGAAGGTGGCCGCGATCGGACCCGTGAACCTCGTCGCCGACGACGAGTACCGTGAGCTCGACGAGCGGCTCGGGTTCCTCCAGACACAGCACGACGACCTCGTCGGCTCCATCAAGGACCTTGAACGGGCGCTACGTGGCATGACGCGCACCGCGCAGGAGCGTTTCACCCAGGCCTTCGAGGAGATCAACCGCCACTTCAAGGAGCTCTTCGAGCGCCTCTTCGAGGGCGGCCGGGCCGAGCTCCGGCTCGTCGAGGCCGAGGACAGCGGCGATCCGCTCGACACCGGCGTGGACCTGATGGCCCAGCCCCGAGGCAAACGTCTGCAGTCCGTGACGCTGCTCTCGGGTGGCGAGCGCGCGCTGACCGGGTTGGCGCTTCTCTTCGCGATCTTCTATTTCCGGCCGAGTCCCTTCTGCGTCCTCGACGAGGTCGACGCGCCCCTCGACGACGCCAACATCCATCGGTTCCTGCGGGTGCTCCGTGAGCTGACGAGCCGGACCCAGTTCCTCGTGATCACCCACAACCGGAAGACCATGGAGGCAGCCGACATCCTGTACGGCGTCACCATGGAGGAGCCCGGGCTCTCGAAGCTCGTGTCCGTCAACCTCAACGCCTCGGCGAGCGCTCAGTAAGTAGGTGAAGAAGCTGACGAAATAGGCTAGACTCGGCGCCGAGCGCAGGTATGCCGTCGGTCGGTTCGTATCTTCGTGGGCTCCGGCAGCGGCGAGGCGTCTCCCTCGACGAGATCTCTCGCTCCACGCGTATCCCCCAGCGTTATCTGGAGTCGCTCGAGGGAGACGATTTCGCGCCGCTTCCGGCGCCCCCTTTCACCAGGGGGTTCATCCGCGCCTACTGTCAGGCGCTCCACGAGCCCCCTGACGAGGCGCTCGCCTGCTACGACGCGGACCGTGCCGGGCGGGTGGGGCCGCACGTCGCCCAACCGCACGACGCGGCTCTACCGGAATCGCAGAGCCTGCGCGAGTCGCGCACGCCCCGGGAGAGCCGTGGTCGTGGGGTGCTCCTCGTGAGCTTCGTCATGCTCGTCGTCTTGGGTGCGGCCCTTTTCGCGGTGACGCTCGCGCTGCAGCCCCCAGGCGCGCGCCGCACCGAGCAGCGGACCTCGGAGTCGGCGCCCTCCCAGTCCAAGGCTCTGCCGACGGGTGTGCCGATGGAGAGGCAGCGCACCGAGGACCCGTCGCCGTCGCCGCCTCCGCGGACGCCGGCGGCGACGGCCCCGATACCGCCGGCGCCCGCCACGCCCGCCCCCGCCGCGGTGACGGGCGTCGCGTCGTCGTACCGGCTCGTCGCGCGCACATCGGAGTTGACGTGGGTGCGAGTGCGCACGGAGGATGGACGAATGAGCGAGGAGAACATCCCGGCCGGCGAGATCCGCGAGTGGGTCTCGAACCGTCCGTTCGTCCTCAGCATCGGGAACGCGGGGGGCGTGACCCTCGAGCTGAACGGCCGACGGCTGCCGCCGCTGGGCCCGAGCGGAGCGGTGATCGCGCGGCTTGTCGTTCCCACGGAGGGTCAGTGACGTTCCTCTCCGGCCTGAGGGACCGGCTTCGCGAGGGGCTGAAGCGGTCGCAGGAGCACCTGGCGAGCGGTCTCGCCGCGGTGCTCGAGCCCGAGCGACCGATCGACGACACGCTCTACGAGGAGCTCGAGGAGCTGCTCCTCGCAGCCGACCTGGGCGCCACGCTCGCCGCCGACTTCACGAACCGTGCCCGCGAGGAGGTCATGTTCGGGACGGTGACGCGCGCCGACCAGCTCCGCCCCCTCTTTCGGCGCTTCCTCGCCGACACGCTCCAGCCCGCGGCGCAGCCGCTCGACCTCGACCACCGGCCGGCGGTGGTGCTGATGCTCGGGGTCAACGGCGCGGGCAAGACGACGACCGCGGCGAAGCTCGCCGCTGCGCTGCGAGGATCGGGCAAGCAGGTCCTTCTGGCCGCCGCGGACACGTTCCGGGCCGCCGCGATCGAGCAGCTCCAGCGCTGGGGCGAACGGATCGACGTCGCGGTGATCCACCAGGCGCCGGGCTCGGACCCGGCCGCGGTCGTGTTCGACGCCGTGAAGGCGGCGACGGCGCGCGGGGTGGACGCGCTGATCGTCGACACGGCGGGGCGCCTGCACACCAAGACGAATTTGATGGAAGAGCTGGCGAAGCTCAAGCGCGTGATCGAGCGACAGCTCCCGGGGGCGCCGCACGAGTCGCTGATGGTCATGGACGCGCCGACGGGCCAGAACGGGTTCGCTCAGGCCCGTATGTTCCACGAGGCGATCGGTCTCAGCGGGGTGGCGCTGACGAAGCTCGACGGCACCGCCAAGGGCGGCATCGTCGTGCGGATCGTGCGCGAGCTGAAAGTGCCGATCAAGCTGGTCGGCGTCGGCGAGCGCGTCGACGACCTCCAGGCCTTCGACGCGGAGGCGTTCGTGGACGCCCTGCTGCCCGTGAAATGACGTCGAACGATGAGCGCCTCATGCGGCGAGCGCTCGAGCTCGCCGAGCAGGGACGGGGGCTCACGTCGCCGAACCCGATGGTGGGCGCGGTCGTCGCTGCGCCGAGCGGGGAGATCGTCGGCGAGGGGGTCCACCGGCGGGCCGGCGCACCGCACGCCGAGATCACGGCGCTCCGCGCCGCGGGGGCTCGCGCGCGTGGTGCGACGCTCTACGTGACCCTGGAGCCGTGCGCCCACCACGGCCGGACCCCGCCTTGCGCCCGGGCCGTCGTGGAGGCGGGCGTGGCGCGCGTGGTGGCGCCGCTCGCGGATCCGAATCCGCTCGTCGCCGGTCGTGGCTTCGACGCCCTGCGGGGCGCGGGACTCGAGGTGAGCGTCGGGCTTCTCGCCGAGGAGGCCGCGCGCCAGAACCGCGTGTTCTTCACCGCGATGCGGGAGCGACGGCCCCACGTGACGCTCAAAGCGGCGATGACGCTGGACGGCAAGATCGCCGACACGCACGGCACCGCCCGTTGGATCACGGGCGAGCGGGCGCGGGCTCACGCGCACCGGCTCCGGAGCGAGGCGGACGCGATCGTCGTCGGCGTCGCCACGGTGCTGCGCGACGACCCCGAGCTGACCGTTCGGCTCGACGCGCCGTGGCCACGGGAGCCGTACCGCGTGGCGCTCGATACCGAGGGGCGCACGCCGCCCCGGGCGCGCTTCATCGCCGCTGGCGACCCGGCGCGCGCGCTCGTCGCGGTCGGCGAAGGGGCGCCCGAGGAACGGGTCGGCCCGCTTCGGGCGGCCGGCGCGACCGTCGTGCGGTGCCCGACGCGCGCCGGGCGCGTCGATCTCGGCTTCCTGCTAGGTGAGCTCTTCGCGCGCGAGGTGCAAGGCGTCCTCGTCGAGGGTGGCGGGGAGGTCCACGCGGCCTTCCTGGACGCCGGGATTGTGGACCGCGTGGCGGTCTTCGTGGCGCCGTTGCTCGTGGGCGGGCGCACGGCGCCCTCGGTCGTCGGCGGGGCCGGCCGGGAGCTGAAAAGCGGGGTGAGGCTCGGGCCGCTCATCGTCACGCCGATCGGCGACGACATCCTGGTGGAGGCGGACGTGATTCCGTGAGCCACAAGGGGCGTAAGAGCGTGTCAGACAAAGCGCGATTCGAGCGCCGGCGAGGCCGGCGCAATCGATGTGCGGATGCGGCCGTCTTGGGGGGCCGGTGGGGGGTGGTCGGGGGAAGCGACGCCGCTCCCCCCGACGTCGAATAGATGTTCACCGGGATCGTCGAGGAAATGGGGACCGTCGTCGCGCTGGCGCGCGCCGGCACCACGCTCCGGCTCGGCGTGCAGGCGGGCGTGACGCTCGAGGGCAGCGACGTCGGCGCGAGCGTCGCCGTGAACGGCGCGTGCCTGACGGTGGTCGAGCGCCGGGAGGACGAGGTCGTCTTCGAGCTCGGGCCCGAGACGCTCGCGCGGACGACGCTCGGCCGGCTCCAACCCGGCGACCCCGTCAACCTCGAGCGGCCGCTGCGATTCGGGGGTGCCCTGGGGGGCCACCTCGTCCTCGGGCATGTGGACGGAGTCGGCACCGTGGAGGAGGTAACGCGTGTAGAATCAACCACGCGGGTGCGTATCGGGCTGCCCCGCCGGGAGCTCGAGCCGCTGCTGATCCCCCAGGGATCGGTGGCCGTGGATGGCGTGAGCCTGACGGTGGCTGGGCTGGGCGACATGAGCTTCGAGGTGATGCTGATTCCGTACACGCTCGGTGCCACGACCCTCGGCCGACTCAGGCCCGGGCAGGCGACGAACGTCGAGGCCGACGTGATCGGCAAGTACCTGGTCCGATCGCTGGCGCTCAGGGGGGCGACATGACGGGGTTTGCGACCATCGAGGAGGCGATCGAGGAGATCCGCCAGGGGCGCATCCTCGTGGTCGTTGACGACGAGGACCGCGAGAACGAGGGCGATCTCGTGATGGCCGCCGACAAGGTCACGCCGGAGGCGATCAACTTCATGGCCAAGTACGGCCGCGGCCTCGTCTGCATGCCGATGACCGGCGAGCGGCTGGACGAGCTCAAGATCTCGATGATGGTCTCGGACAACACGGCCCCCATGGGGACCGCGTTCACCGTGACCGTTGACGCCCGACGCGGCGTCACGACCGGCACCTCTGCCTACGACCGCGCGGTCACGATTCGCACCCTCGTGGATCAGCAGATGCGGGCCGAAGACCTGACGCGCCCCGGCCACGTCCTGCCCCTCCGGGCGATGTCGGGCGGCGTCCTGCGCCGCGCCGGCCACACCGAGGCGGCCGTGGACCTCGCGCGGCTCGCGGGTTGCTACCCGGCCGGCGTCATCTGCGAGGTCCTCGACGAGGACGGCGGGATGGCGCGGGTGCCCCAGCTCCAGGAGCTCGCCCTGGAGCACGGCCTCACGATGATCACGATCAAGGACCTGATCGAGTATCGGATCCGCACGGAGAAGTTGGTCCGTCGGATCGCGACCCACAAGCTGCCCACCGACTTCGGCGATTTCACCGCGGTCGCGTATGACACGAGCGTGGACAACCGGGTGCCGATGGCGCTCGTGATGGGGCAGGTGGTCGGCGACGAGCCGGTGCTGGTCCGCGTCCACTCCGAGTGCCTGATCGGCGATGTCTTTCACTCGCGCCGCTGCGACTGCGGGCCTCAGCTCGAGAAGGCACTCGCGATCATCCAGGCCGAGGGGCGGGGCGTGTTCGTGTACATGCGCCAGGAGGGGCGGGGGATCGGTCTCGTGAACAAGATGCGCGCGTACGAGCTTCAGGATAAGGGCAAGGACACCGTCGAAGCCAACCAGGCCCTCGGCTTCAAGGCCGACCTGCGCGACTACGGGATCGGCGCCCAGATTCTCGTCGACTTGGGCGTGAAGAACCTCCGGCTCCTCACCAACAACCCGAAGAAGATCGTCGGGCTGGAGGGCTACGGCCTGCACATCGCCGAGCGCGTGCCGATTGAGGTCCCGGCGACCGACGCGAATCTGAAATACCTGAGCACGAAGCGCGACAAGCTCGGGCATCTCCTCTCGTCCCTCCCGGACTGAAATGGCCGGTCGCGCGCCCAGAGTGCGCCGCGTGCGCCGGCCGGGGCGCCCCCTCAGGTTCGCGATCGTCGCCGCCCGGTTCAACGAGCGCATCACCGAGCGCCTCGTGCAGGGCGCACTCGAAGCGTTCCGCGGCGCGCGCCTGTCCGGGGACGCTGTCGACGTTCATTGGGTGCCCGGATCGTTCGAGCTCCCCCAGGCCGCCGGCCACCTGGCCGCGACGGGACGGTACGCCGCGATCGTGTGCGTGGGCGTCGTCATCCGCGGCCAAACGCCCCACTTCGAGCACGTCGCCCGCGAGGCGGCGGCGGGAATCCGCGAGGTGGCCCTCACCACTGGCGTGCCCGCGACCTTCGGCGTGGTGACGGCGCTGAGCGAGGAGCAGGCCTGGGCGCGGGCGGGTGGGGAGGTGGGGAACCGGGGTGAGGAGGCCGCCGAGGCGGCGCTCGCGATGGCCGAATGGGTCGACCGGGTCCGGCACGACGCGGTAATCGTGCGCCCCGCGAAGTCCGCGCGAGCGGAGCCCCGCGCGTCTCTGTCAGGCCACCCACGCCTCTTGCGGCCTCGAGGCACCCGATAGATGGGCAGGCGGCGGAAGGCCAGGGAAGTCGCCCTCCAGTTCCTCTACCAGCTCGACCTGCAGGGCGAGGACGACCCCGTGCCGCACGAGCACGAGTTCTGGGCACGCCATCTGCTCTCGGACGAGGCCAAGACGTTCGCCGAGACGCTCGTCCGCGGCACGAAGGCGAACCAGGCCAAGATCGACCAGGTCATCGAGCAGTACACCGAGAACTGGGACCTCGAACGCATGGCGGTCGTAGACCGCAACATTCTCCGCGCGGCCGTCTACGAGATGCTCTGGACAGCCGAGGTGCCGGTGAAGGTCGCGATCAACGAGGCGATCGAGATCGCCAAGAAGTTCGGCACGAAGGAGTCGAGCCGATTCATCAACGGCGTCCTCGACCGGATCCACAAAGAGCTGCGCCCGACGCCCTGACCCTTGCGGTGCGATACGCGGTCGTTTCTGATATCCACGGCAACCTCGAAGCGCTCGATGCCGTGCTCGCCGATGCGGCCAGCCGGACGGACGCGATCCTCTGCCTCGGCGACGTGGTGGGCTACGGGGCCGACCCGGGCGCGTGCATCGAGCGGCTGGCCGAGCGCGCGCAGGTGATCACGGCGGGCAACCACGAACACGGCGTCGCCGGCCTCCTCGACCTCGACTGGTTCAACCGCTACGCGCGCGCAGCGGCGGAATGGACGCGTGAGCGTCTCGACGACGACCACCGGAGCTACCTCGCCGCGCTGCCGCTGGTTGCAGAGGTGGACGACGCGACGCTTGTCCACGCCTCGCCCGACCGCCCGGAGGAGTGGGAGTACCTCGTGTCCGCCGAGGACGGCTTCCAGGCGTTCGCCGCGTTCACGACGCGCCTCTGCTTCGTGGGACACTCGCACCTGCCGGGCGTGTGGTCGCTGGGCTCGACGGGCCCCGAGTGGACGCCGGGTGCGGTGGAGGTCGATCTCGAGCACGGCCGCCGGTACCTCGTGAACGTGGGGAGCGTCGGCCAGCCCCGGGACCACGACGCGCGCGCGGCGTACGCGCTCTGGGACGCCGCGCGTGGCGCCATCGCCATTCGGAGGGTGCCGTACGACGTCGACGCTGCCCGGCGCAAGATCATCGCCGGCGGCCTACCGCAGTACCTCGCCGACCGCCTCGCGTGGGGCGCCTGATCGGGGCGTCGGCCCTGCGCGAGAACCTCGCTCTCGCCGCGCTCCTGTCGGTCAGCGCGATCGGCCTCGCGCTGGCGTTTCCGCGCACCGACTGGGACGGGGTCGTCTGGCTCCTCGTCGCCCCGGTCATCCTCACGGCGTTGAGCCGCGCTCCGCGCGCGGCGCTCGGCTGGGGCTGGCTCTTCGGCACGGTGTTCTTCCTGGTGCTCCTCCGGTGGCTGGGCTACACGTTCGGCGTGTACAGCGCGATCCCGTGGCCCCTGACGTGGGTGCCGATCCTCGCGCTCGCCGCGTATTGCGGACTCTACGTCGGCGGGTTCGCGTGGGCGGTGTCGTGGATCGGTCGCCGGCGGGCCCCCGGGCTCGCCCTCGCGGCCGCGCCCTTTCTGTGGGTGGCCGGCGAGTGGGTGCGCTCCCACCTGCTGGGCGGGTTCCCGTGGGGCACGCTCGGCTACTCGCAATACCTCAGGCTGCCGATCATCCAGATCGCCGAGCTCGGCGGAGTCCACGCCGTGTCCTTCGTCCTGGTGGCGGTGAACGCGGCGGCCGCGGGCTGTCTGGTGCTGCCATGGCGTGGCGCGCTCACCGGAGCACTGGCCTGCGGCGTGCTCCTCGCGGCGACGCTCGGGTTCGGCACCGCGAGGCTTGCGACGCCACCACGCCCGGGCGAGGTCACCGTGGCCATCATGCAGCCGGCGATCGAGCAGCCGCTGAAGTTCGATCCGACGTACGTCGCGACGACGCTCGGGATCTACAGCTCGCTCACCCGGCGGGCGAGCGCCGAGCACCCGCAGCTGGTCGTGTGGCCCGAAACGGCGGTGGCGACGCCACTCCGACGCGACCCGGGGCTCGTCGACGGCCTGATCGACCTGGCTCGAACCCTCAGGGTGGCCCTCCTCGTGGGCTCGATCGATGTTAATGACACGACTCCGCCAAAGTTGACTAACTCAGCGTTTCTATTGACTGAACACGGCGTCGTCGAGAGATATGATAAGATTCACCTCGTCCCATTCGGAGAGTTCGTCCCGTTCTCGAGTCTGCTCGGGTTCATTCGAGGCTGGGCCGAGTTCATCTCCGAGCTCGAGCCGGGCTCGAACGCGGTGGTATTCCAAGGTCCGCCGGCCCCGTTCGGTGTCGTAATCTGTTACGAGGGAATCTTTCCCGAGCTCGTCCGCGAGTTCGTGCGAGGTGGAGCGCGGTTGATCGTGAACATGACGAACGACGCTTGGTTCGGCCGCACGGACGGCCCGTGGCAGCACCTCGCCATGTACCCGTTACGCGCCGTCGAGCACCGGACGGCCGTCGTGCGCGCGGCGAACACCGGCGTCTCCGCGTTCATCGCGCCCACCGGGCAGATCCTCCGGCGCCTGTCGCTCTCCCGCCGCGCCATCATGGTCGAGCGCCTCCCGCTCCGCTCGGGCGAGACGCTCTACTCGAAGTTCGGCGAGTGGCTCGCATACCTGGCGCTCGGCGTCACCGCGGGGACGCTGGCGGCGAGCGGGCGGGGGTGGAGGCGCTAATGCTCGGGGAGCTCAAGCGCGACGTCGCCGACCTCGCCACGCGGGTCAACGAGCTCCGGGGGCATCTTTGACATTCCGACGAAGGAGCAGCGGCTCGCCGCCCTCGACGCCGAGATGGCGTCGCCCGCCTTCTGGGAGGACAACCGCCGCGCCCAGGACCTCATCCGGGAGCGCACGGAGCTCAGCCGGAACGTCGGTCGGCTGAAGGAGCTGGTCGCCCGCGCCGAGGACCTCACCGTGCTCCTCGAGCTTGCGGCCGAGGCGGACGACGGGAGCCTCGACGCCGAGATCGCCGCCGAGGTCGCGAGCCTCCGTAAAGATCTCGACGAGTTCGAGCTGAAGGTCATGATGTCCGGCCCCCACGACGCCAAGGCGGCGATCCTCGCGATCCATCCGGGCGCCGGTGGGACGGAGTCGCAGGACTGGGCGCAGATGCTCCTCCGGATGTATCTCCGCTGGTGCGAGCGCGCGGGCCTCAAGGCGGAGGTCGTGGACCTCCTCCCCGGGGACGAGGCGGGGATCAAGTCGGCGACCGTCGAGATCACGGGCGAGTATGCCTACGGCTTCCTCAAGGGCGAGACGGGCGTGCACCGGCTGGTGCGGATCTCGCCGTTCGACGCCTCGCGCCGTCGGCAGACGAGCTTCGCGTCGGTCTCGGTCGTCCCGGAGGTGGACGACGTGGAGGTCAGCGTGCGGGAGGACGAGATCCGGGTGGACGTCTTCCGGTCCTCCGGCCCCGGGGGCCAGGGGGTCAACACCGCCGACTCGGCGGTCCGCATCACCCACCTGCCGACGGGCATCGTCGTCCAGTGCCAGAACGAGCGCTCGCAGCTCCGCAACCGCGATACGGCGATGCGAATCCTCAAGGCGCGGCTCTACGGACTGGCGCACCAGAAGCAGCGCGAGGAGCTCGCCGAGCTCACCGGCGAGAAGAAGGAGATCGCCTTCGGCAGCCAGATCCGCTCGTACACGTTCCATCCCTACCAGCTCATCAAGGACCATCGGACGGGGCTCGAGATCGGCAACGTCGAGGGGGTGATGGACGGTGACCTCGACGGGCTGATCCGGGCGTACCTCTTGTGGGCGCGCGGGCGCGAGGCATAGTGGCGAGCCCGTGAAGGTGGCAGTGCGAGCCGCAGCGGTACGCGAGGCGAGTCTATGAAGCACGACGACGCCGACGACCTGATCCGTCCGCGGCACGAGAAGCTCGCGGCGCTGCGGGCCGCTGGGATCGATCCGTTCGGCGGCCGCTTTCCGGTGACCCATTGGGCGCGCCCGCTCGCCGACCGGCTCCGCGACGCGGGCGAGGCGGAGCTCAGGGGGTTCGGCCCCGTGAGCCTGGCCGGTCGCATCGTCGCCCTGCGCCATCACGGCAAGTCGTGCTTCGCGCACCTGATGGACTACACGGGCCGGATCCAGCTCTACGCGCGGGCGGACCAGCTGGGCGAGGACTACGCCCGGTTCACCGACCTCGATCGCGGCGACTTCATCGGCGTCACCGGCGAGATGTTCCGGACGCGGACCGGCGAGCTGACGGTCGCCGTCAAGGCGTTCACGTTCCTCGCCAAGTCGCTCCGCCCGCTGCCCGAGAAGTGGCACGGGCTCCGCGACGTCGAGACGCGCTACCGCCAACGGTACGTGGACCTCATCGTCAACGAGGAGGTGCGGACGATCTTCGTGCTTCGCGCCCGGCTCGTGGCGGCGATTCGGAAGTTCCTCGATGCGCGCGGCTTCCTCGAGGTCGAGACGCCGATGATGCAGCCGATTCCCGGTGGCGCCATGGCGCGGCCGTTCAAGACGCACCATAACGCGCTCGGCATGGACCTCTACCTCCGGATCGCGCCGGAGCTCTACCTCAAGCGGCTCGTCGTCGGCGGGCTGGAGCGGGTCTACGAGATCAACCGGAACTTCCGGAACGAGGGCGTCTCGACCCAGCACAACCCCGAGTTCACGATGCTCGAGTTCTACCAGGCGTACGCCGACTACACGGACCTCATGGACCTGACCGAAGCGCTGTTCACGGAGCTCGCCCAGACGGCCCGCGGGACGCTCAGGCTCACCTGGGGCGAGCACGCGATCGACCTCACGCCGCCCTGGCGACGGCTCGGGTTCTTCGACGGCCTCACGGACGCCTTCGGCATCCGCGTCACGCCCCAGACCGACGCGGTGACGCTCCGCCACGCCGCGAGCGCGCGCGGGATCCAGGTCGCCGACGGGCCGCCGTGGAAGCTCTGGAAGGAGGTCTTCGAGCAGCTCGTCGAGCCCACGCTCGTGCAGCCCACGTTCGTCGTCGACTTTCCCATCGAGCTCTCACCGCTCGCCAAAAGGAAGCGTGACAACCCCGCGCTCGTGGACCGCTTCGAGCTCTTCGTCGGGCGGCGCGAGCTGGCCAACGCGTACAGCGAGCTGAACGACCCGGTCGACCAGCTCGCCCGCTTCCGCGAGCAGGGGGACCTCCTCGCGCGTGGCGACGCCGAGGCGCACTGGCTCGATGAGGACTACGTCCGCGCGCTCGAGTACGGCATGCCGCCGGCGGCGGGTGAAGGGATCGGCATCGACCGTCTCGTGATGCTCTTCACCGGCGCGCCGTCGATCCGCGAGGTCATCCTGTTCCCGCATCTCCGGCCCGAGGCCGCGCCGCCGGGCGAGGGCGGGGTCCCGTGAGGGGCGGGCTCCCCTTCGAGCTGTTCCTCGGCCTGCGCTATCTGCGCGCCCGCGGGCAGCGGACGAACCTGTCCTTGTTCGTGTGGATCGGCGTCGGTGGGGTCTTCCTCGGCGTGGCGGCCCTCATCGTCGTGCTCGCGGTGATGACGGGCTTTCAGGACGGGATCCGCGAGAAGATCATCGCCGCCAACCCCCACCTGCTCGTGTATCAGTCGGCCGGCACGGGGCTCGTCGACCCGAGCGCCGTCGTCGCACGGATCGCCACGGTCCCGGGCGTCCGCTCGGCGACGCCGTTCGTCCACCAGCAGGCGCTCTTCACGACGTCGGGCGGCGGCTCCCACGGTGGTCTCGTCCGCGGCATCGACCTGCACACGCCGGCCGTCGTCCAGGACATCCGCTCGCAGCTCCGCAGCGGGAGCCTCCAATCCCTGGAGAACGGCGAGCCGGCGATCCTGCTCGGGCGCGAGCTGGCCCGTGCGCTCGGCGTCCTGCCCGGCGACACGGTGACGGTGATCTCGCCGAAGGGCGCGCTGACGGCCGTCGGGATGGTGCCGAAGATGCGCCGTTATACGGTGGCGGGGACGTTCGAGGTCGGCATGTACGAGTTCGACGCTTCGTTCGCCTACCTGGCGCTCCCGGTGGCGCAGGAGTTCGCCGGGCTCGCGGGCGTCACGGGCATCGAGGTCAAGCTCGCCGATCCGTTCGACGCCAAGCGCGTCGGGCGCGCGGTCACCGTCGCGCTCGGATTCCCGTACTGGGTCCGTGACTGGATGGACATGAACCGGAGCCTCTTCGCGGCGCTCCAGCTCGAGAAGCTCGCGCTGTTCGTGATCGTGACGATCATCGTCCTCGTGGCGGCGTTCGCCATCATCGGCCACCTCGTCCTGCTCGTCGCGGACAAGCGCAAGGAGATCGGAGTCCTCAAGGCCATCGGGGCCTCACGGCAGTCAATCACCGCGACGTTCTTCGCCGTCGGGATGACGATCGGCGTGGGCGGTACCGTCGCCGGCAGCGCGGTGGGGCTCCTGATCATCTGGGCGCAGAACACCTACAAGGTGATCCGCCTCGCGAGCGACGTCTATCAGATCGACTACCTGCCGATGAAGCTGACCCTGTCGGACGGGCTCATGGTCGTCGGGGCGACGCTCTTCCTCTCGTTCCTCGCGACGATCGTCCCGGCGCGCCGCGCGGGCGCGCTCGAGCCGGTGGACGTCCTGCGCTACGAATGACACCACGCGCCCCCCACGTGAGGAGCGGAGCCGGGTCGCACCTTGTCTCAGGCCGACTCACACAGGCTCGCCTCGCGCGTCGGACGCGCTGCGGCTTCGCACCCCCACCGATCGCGCCGGGCGCGCGGCTCCCGCTGCGACGGAGCTGAGCGTGCCTGTATCAGGCCACCTGCGGTTGGCCCCGGCGTCGCGGACCCCGATACAATGAGCGAGCCCCTCGTGGTCGCCGAGGAGCTGGAGAAGGAGTACCGCACGGGGCCCGAGGTCGTGCGCGTGCTCCGGGGCGCGAGCCTCGTCGTGCGGCCGGCCGAGATCGTCGCGCTCGTGGGCGCGTCCGGCGTCGGCAAGTCGACGCTGCTCCACGTCCTCGGCGCGCTCGACCGGCCCACGGCGGGTCGCGTGCGCTTCCGCGGGGAGGACCTGTTCGCGCGCGGCGAGGCGGGGCTCGTGCGCTACCGGCGGCAAGACGTCGGCTTCGTCTTCCAGTTTTACAATCTGCTCGGCGAGCTGTCCGCGCTCGAGAACTCCATGATCCCGGCGCTCCTGCTACGGAAGCCCTCCGCGCAGGCGCGGGAGCTGGCCGCGACGGCGCTCGCCGAGGTCGGCCTGGCCGACCGGATGCACCGCGGCCCGGGCGAGTTGTCGGGCGGCGAGCAGCAGCGGGTCGCGATCGCACGCGCCCTCGTCAATGGTCCCGCGCTGATCCTGGCCGACGAGCCCACGGGCAACCTCGACCCGAAGACTAGCGAGATCATTTACGATCTGTTCGCACGGCTCCAGGCCGAGCGCGGCGTCGCCTTCCTGGTCGCGACCCACAACCCCGACCTGGCGCGCAGGGCCGATCGGGGTTATCGGCTCGTCGAGGGGCGGGCCCGGGAGATCGACACGGGTGGGGGCTGAGGGCCGCCGGGACCGGGCCGCAAAAGAGCGACAAGACGCATGGCGTTTCGCACATTTACTCATTCGTCGAGAAAAGGCTAGCCGGGGCCAACCCCGTGGGCTATACTGAGTTCGAGCGTCACTAACTAGCCGTCGGCGAAAGAGAATTTCGGTCCGGCGGCTCGGGGAAGGGGTGGGGCAAGCCAGTGTTTGAACGATTCACCGAACGAGCGCGACGGGTGATTATCTTGGCGCGGGAGGAAGCAGGCCGGTTTCGTCACGATTTCGTCGGCACAGAGCACGTCCTCCTCGGATTGATTCGGGACGGCGAGGGAATCGCGACCGCCGTCCTCCAGCGCCTGGGCCTTCGGCTCGAGACGGTGAAGGCGGAGGTCGAGCGCGCCCTGGCCGGCTTCCCCAAGACGCTCACGTTCGGTGAAGTGCCGTTCACGCCGCAGGCCAAGCGCGTCCTCGAGCTCTCGATCGAGGAAGCCCGCCAGCTCGGTCACAATTACATCGGCACCGAGCACCTCCTCCTCGGCCTCATGAAGGAAGGCCAGTCGATCGCCGCCAAGATTCTCGAGTCGCTCGGCGCGCGCCTGGACGAGGTCCGGCAGGAGACGCTGGCGCTGCTCGGCGACCAGTACTACCCGCGGCCGAAGAAGCGCTCGCAGACGCCCGTCCTCGACGAATTCGCCCGCGATCTCACGCAGCTCGCCCGCGAGAGCAAGCTCGACCCGGTCATCGGACGCGAGCAGGAAATCGAGCGCGTCATCCAGATCCTCGCCCGGCGGACCAAGAACAACCCGGTTCTGATCGGCGAGCCAGGCGTCGGCAAGACGGCAATCGTCGAGGGCCTCGCCCAGAAGATCATCAATCACGACGTCCCCGACGTGCTGGTGAACAAGCGGCTGCTCCAGCTCGACCTCGGTGCGCTGGTCGCCGGGACGAAGTACCGGGGTCAGTTCGAGGAGCGGCTCAAGGCAGTGATGAAGGAGATCCGCCAATCGGAGAACGTCGTCCTCTTCCTCGATGAGCTGCACACCCTCATCGGCGCCGGGGCGGCCGAGGGCGCGATCGACGCGTCGAACATGCTCAAGCCCGCCCTGTCGCGCGGCGAGATCCAGACGATCGGCGCGACCACGCTCGACGAGTACCGCAAGTACATCGAGAAGGACGGTGCGCTCGAGCGCCGCTTCCAGCCGGTCATCGTGAAGGCCCCGACGGTGCCGGAGGCGATCGAGATCATCCGCGGCCTCCGGCACAAGTACGAGGCGCATCACCGGGTCAAGATCACCGAGCAGGCCATCAACGCGGCCGTCCACCTGGCCGACCGCTACATCACCGACCGTCAGCTGCCTGACAAGGCGATCGACGTCATCGACGAGGCCTCCTCGCGCACGCGCCTGATGGCGCTGACGCCCCCCCCCGAGCTCAAAGAGATCGAGAAGGAGCTCGAGCGGGTCATCCGCGAGAAGGACATGTACCTCGAGGCCCAGGAGTTCGAGAAGGCCGCGTCGCTCCGCGAGAAGGAGAAGGTCCTCCGGCACCGCGAGGAGGAGCTCAAGCGCGAGTGGGAAAAGAACAAGGGCAAGGGGACCCAGTCGGTCGAGGAGGAGGACATCGAGTTCATCGTGTCCCGCTGGACCGGCATCCCGCTCTCCAAGCTGGAAGAGAAGGAGTCCGCGAAGCTCGCGCGCATGGAGGAGGCGCTCCACGGGCGGATCATCGGCCAGGACGACGCGGTGGCCGCCGTGTCCCGCGCGATTCGCCGCTCGCGGGCCGGCCTGAAGGATGCGAAGCGGCCCGTGGGGTCGTTCGTCTTCCTCGGCCCGACCGGCGTCGGCAAGACGGAGCTCGCGCGCGCGCTCGCCGAGTACCTCTTCGGCGACGAGAACGCGCTGATCCGGGTGGATATGTCGGAGTACATGGAGAAGTTCTCGGTGTCGCGCCTGCTCGGCGCGCCGCCCGGCTACGTGGGCTACGAGGAGGGCGGGTTCCTCACCGAGAAGGTCCGGCGCCGCCCGTACTCCGTCGTGCTCTTCGACGAGATCGAGAAGGCACACCCCGACGTGTTCAACATGCTCCTTCAAGTATTGGACGACGGGCGGCTGACCGACTCGCTCGGTCACGTCGTCGACTTCAAGAACACGATCCTGATCATGACGTCGAACCTCGGCACGAGCCTGATCGGGAAGCGCGTGTCGCCCGGGTTCCTCCAGGAGAGCGACGAGGCGTCCTACGAGAAGATGAAGGAGCGCGTGCTGGAGGAGCTCAAGCGCACGTTCCGACCGGAGTTCTTGAACCGCATCGACGACATCATCGTCTTCCACGCCCTCGGGTTCGACCACATCAAGCAGATCATCCGCTTGATGATCGGGAGGATCAACAAGCAGCTGGCCGACAAGGGGATCGAGCTCGTGCTCTCGCCTGCCGCCGAGACGGCGCTCGTCGAGAAGGGGTACGATCCGACCTACGGCGCGCGACAGCTGCGCCGTACGATTCAGAAGTACATCGAGGATCCCCTGGCTGAGGCGATCGTGCGCGGCCAGGTCGCGGAAAGCGCCCGGATCGAGGTGGACGTCGACGGGGCGAACTTTACTTTCCGCGAGGCGCAGGTTGTCGATGCGCCGCTCGAGCTTGCAGAGCACTAGGACACCGTTCTCACGCGCCTGAGAACCCGGTGTCGACCGCGGGGCGACTCCGTCTCATCATTGTGGTCGCTCTCCTGGCCCCGCTCGCCCCGGTGTCACCCTCCGCGGCGCAGCGGCCCCAGCAGCGCCCGATCATCGTCAAGGAGATCGCGGTCGAGGGCGCGCGGAGGGTCCAGGAGGCCGTCGTGCTCGGCCGGGTCAAGACCACCGTCGGCTCTCCCTTCAACCCGACCCTCCTCTCCGAGGACATCCGGTCGATCTTCGGCCTGGGCTTCTTCGACGACGTGCAGGTGCGGGTCGAGGACTTCGAGGGCGGGGTGAAGGTGACGTTCGTCGTCAACGAACGGCCGTTCGTCCGGGACGTCGACTTCGCCGGGAACAAGGCCGTGAAGACCACGGAGCTCCAGGACAAGGTCGATCTCAAGCTGGGCAGCGTCTACAACCCGGTAGACGTCCAGCGCGCCGTCGAGAAGCTCAGGGACTTCTACGAGGACGAGGGGTATTTCGAGGTCCAGGTGACGCCGAACGTCGAGAAGTTTCCCGACGGTGACGTTCGCGTGGTGTTCAGCATCGTCGAGGGTCGTCAGATCAAGATCGACAGGATCCTCTTCAAGGGCAACAAGGGGCTCACGGAGAGCGAGCTCAAGGACGCGCTCGCGACCCGAGAGCGACAGTACTTCATCCTCCGCGGCAAGGTGCAGCGCCAGCGACTCGACGAGGACGTCGAGCGAATCATTCAGCTCTACAACGACCACGGCTACGTCCAGGCCCGCGTCGAGTCCACCGATGTGGCCGTGGACCGTGAGAAGGCGCGCGTGACGGTCACCTTCACGGTCGTCGAGGGACCGCAGTTCAAGGTCGGCGAGGTCAAGCTCAACGGGATCACGCTCTTCCCCGAGCAGGAGGTCCGGCGCCAGCTGAAGGTGAAGCCCGGGGACGTGTTCTCGCGGTCGAAGCTGCGCGAGAGCCTCAGGGGCATCGAGAACCTCTACGGCACCATCGGCCGCGCATCGGTGGACGTCGTCCCCAAGACGGAGCAGGTGCCCGGCCAGAACGTCATCAACATCACGTTCGACATCACCGAGGGGCCCGAGGTGTTCGTCGAGCGTATCAACATCAGCGGCAACGTCCGCAGCCAGGACAAGATTCTCCGCCGCGAGATCCCGCTCCACGAGGGGGACCTCTACACGCTGCAGAAGAAGGACCGGGCCCGCCAGAAGCTCGTGAACCTCGGCTACTTCGAAAAAGTCGAGGTCACCACCCAACCAGGGTCGGACAAGACGAAGATCATCGTCAACGTCGAGGTCACCGAGCGCCCGACGGGCATCTTCAGCCTCGGCGGCGGCTTCTCGTCGGTGGACAGCTTCGTCGGCACCATCGACCTCGCGCAGCGTAACTTCCTCGGGCGTGGCTGGGAGGTCGCCGTGCGTCTGCGCGGTGGCGGCAGGACACAGCAAGGGGTGATCAGCTTCACGGATCCGTGGCTGTTCGATCGCCCCCTCTCCGGGGGATTCGACCTGTACAGCAACACGCGGCAGTACACCGAGTATCGCTACGAGACGCTGGGAACCGCGCTCCGGCTGGGTCACCCGTTCCTCGAGTACTGGCGGTGGACCCTCGGCTACCGGGCGTCGCGCGACCGGATCAGCAACCTCAGCGACGTCGCGGCGCTGTCGGCAGAGCTCCAAGACCAGAAGGGAGTCCAGGTGACCTCGGCGGTGTCGGGAGGAGTGGGGCGCGACAGTCGCGACAACGTCATCGCGCCGACGAAGGGCGGACAGAGCAACGTGTCGGCGGAGTTCGCCGGACTCGGCGGTGATTCGAAGTACGTGAAGACCGGAGTGTTTACGACCCAGTTCTACCCGGTCTGGTTCGGCCACGTCCTGGGCGGTCGCGTCGAGGCGGACTATGGCTTCGGCTGGGCCGATAAACCGCTGCCGCTTTTCGAGCGGTTCTATCTCGGCGGGCCCAACACGATCCGGAGCTTCAAGTTCCACACGATCTCGCCGAAAGACGACGCCGGTCAGCGAATCGGCGGCTCGACCCAGGTGCTCGGCAACGCGGAGTACATCATCCCGCTGCCGTTCGGCTTCCGGCTCGCCGGGTTCTTTGATGTCGGTAACGTGTACGGGTTCGGGACGAAGTTCGATCTGACGGATCTGAAGAAGGGGGTCGGCGGCGGGATCCGGTGGCAGTCGCCGTTCGGGCCGATCCGCGTCGACTACGGGATCAACCCGGACCGCAAGGCCGGCGAGGACTTCGGCGCGTTCAACTTCTCGGTGGGCACGCCGTTCTAGGAGGGGTGACATGCGGGCCCTGCAGAATGCATTGACGCTGACGGCCGTCCTCGTCGTCGCGGTCTCTCCACCGGCGTGGTCGCAGTCGCCGGCGGCCCGGATCGCGTTCATCGACGTCCAGCGTGTCCTGGTCCGCTCCGCGGCGGGCGTCGCGGCCCGCGATCAGCTCGAGCGCGAGAAGGCGGGGATGCAGCAGAAGATGGACGCCAAGCGTAAGGAGCTGGAGATGCTGCGCGACGAGCTGGAGAAGAAGGGGCCGCTGATGACGGCGGAGGCGCGCCGCGACAAGCAGGATGCGTTCGAACGCAACCGCCGTGACGCCGCGCGCCTGGCCGACGACCTCCAGAAGGAGCTCGAGAAGAAGGAGCAGCAACTCCTGCAGCGCGTGCTCCAGGACCTGTCCGGCGTCATCGAGAAGATCGGCAAGGAGCGCGGGTTGGTGTTGATCGTCGAGAAGCGCGGCGCGGCCGTCCTCTACGGCGCGCCCGAGGCGGACCTGACCGACGAGATCATCCGGGCGTACGATCAGCAGAACGCGGGCAAGGACAAAAAGTAGGCGGCCGATGGCCATGGGAGCCGGGTTCACACTTCGTGAGCTCGCCCGCGCCCTCCACGCCACGCTGGAGGGCGACGCGGCAGCCGTCGTGACCGGGGTCGCGCCGCTCGAGAGCGCGGGCCCCGATCAGATTTCGTTCCTTGTCGACGCTCGCTACGTCGAGGCGGCGAAGGCCTCGCGCGCGGGCGCCTTTCTGGCAGGGCCCGAGGTGTCGGGGCTGCCCGCGCCGGTGCTACGCGTGCGCGCGCCGCAGCAGGCGCTGATCGAGCTGCTCACCCTGTTCCACCCGCCCGCGGCGGTGGTCGCCGGCGTCGCCCCGTCAGCGATCGTCGCCCGCGACGCGAGCGTCGCGCCGACCGCCACGGTCGGGGCGCTCGCCGTGATCGAGTCGGGCGCCGTCATCGGGCCCCACGTCCGGATCGGTCCGCTGGCATTCGTCGGGGCGGGCGCCGAGGTCGGCGAGGCGTCGGTCGTGCACGCGCGCGTGGCCGTCTGTGCCGGGGTGAGGCTCGGCAAGCGCGTCGTGATCCACCCGGGCGCGGTGATCGGCGCCGACGGCTTCGGCTACGCTTTCGACGGCCAAGCGCACCGGAAGATCCCGCAGGTCGGCTCCGTGCTGGTCGAGGACGACGTCGAGATCGGCGCCAACACGACCGTCGACCGTGCCACCCTGGGGCAGACGATCATCCGCCGGGGGACCAAGATCGACAACCTCGTGCAGGTCGGTCACAACGTCGAGATCGGCGAGCACTCGATCATCGTCGCCCAGGTAGGGATCTCCGGGTCGTGCCGGGTCGGCCGGGGTGTCGTGCTCGCCGGACAGGTGGGCGTCGCCGACCATCTCACGATCGGTGACGGCGCTGTCGTCGCCGCGCAATCCGGCCTCGCCCGCGACGTCGCGACGGGCGAGAAGGTGTTCGGCACGCCGGCGCGCCCGCTGATCGAGGCCAAGCGCATCTTCGTCCTCGAGGGCGAGCTGCCGGAGCTCGCGCGGCGCCTGCGCAGCGTGGAGCGGCGGCTCGCGTCGCTCGAGACGCGGCTCGGCGCCGGCGAGGTGACCGATGGCTGACGCCGTCCATTCGACCGCGCTCGTCGACCCCGGGGCGCGAATCCATCCGACGGCCAGCATCGGCGCGTTCTCGATCATCGGGCCCGCGGTGACGGTCGGCGCCGACGTGGAGATCGGTCACCACTGTGTGCTCGAGGGGCGCGTGGAGCTCGCGCCCGGCGTGAAGATCGGCCACGGCTCCATCCTGGGTGGCCGGCCGCAAGACTTGAAATTCAAGGAGGGCACCCCCTCCGGGGTCAGGATCGGTGCCAAGACCGTGGTTCGCGAGTACGTGACGATCCACCGCGCGACGCGTGCCGACGGATGGACCGACGTCGGCGCCGGCTGCCTCGTCATGGCCATGAGCCACATCGCCCACGATTGCAAGGTCGGCGACGGCGCGATCATCATCAACTACGCCGGGATCACGGGTCACTGCGAGATCGGCGAGTGCGCGACGATCGGCGGGCTCACGGGCATGGTGCCCTTCACGCGAATCGGCGCCTACGCATACGTCGGTGGTGTGTCGAAGGTGAACGCGGACGTGCCACCCTACATGCTCGTCGACGGGAGCCCGGCGGTCGTCCGCGGGGTCAACGTCGTCGGGCTCCGGCGCGCCGGGATGCCCGCCGCCGAGCGCCGGGTGCTCCAGGACGCGTACCGTCTCCTCTATCGCTCGGGGCTCGCCCCCCAGAAGGCGCTCGAGCGGATCCGGAGCGAGCTGCCCGCGTTGCCGCCCGTCGTCCGGCTCTCGGAATTCATCGCGGGCGCACGGCACGGGGTCTGCGGCCCGCCACGGCGCGGCGCGGGCGAGGGAGGCGACGTCACGCCCGAGCCCGAGAGCGAGCGGGTGTGATCGCGCACGCGGACGGGCGGCTGCGCGCGGGCGTGGTGGGCGCGGGCCACATGGGCCAGTACCACATCCTCGTCTACGCCGAGCTGTGGGACATCGAGCTCGCCGGCGTGGTCGACGTGGATCGCGACCGCGCCACGCGGGTCGCCGCGCACTACGACACGCGTGCGTTCGCCGACCACCGCGACCTGATCGGCCGAGTCGACCTCGTGAGCGTCGCGGTGCCGACCGAGCAGCACTTTCAGGTCGCGAGCGACTTCCTCGAGGCGGGGGTGAGCGTGCTTCTGGAGAAGCCGATCACGCCGACGCTCGAGGAGGCGCGCGAGCTGTTTGCGATCGCGCGCCGCACCGGCGCCATCCTCCACGTCGGCCACGTCGAGCGGTTCAACGGCGCCGTGCAGGAGCTCAAGAAGATCGTCGAGGCGCCGCTCCTCGTCGAGTCGCGCCGGCTCGGCCCCTTCGAGCCGCGTGTCCAGAAGGACACGGTCGTGATGGACCTGATGATCCACGACCTCGACATCGTCCTGGGCCTCGTCGACTCGCCACCGCGGCGCCTGACGGCGATGGGCTCGACGGTCCACTCGGGGTCGGTGGACGTGGCGACCGTGCAGATCGCGTTCGAGTCGGGGACGCTCGCGATCATCACGGCGAGCCGCGCGACCGAGGAGAAGATCCGCACGCTCGCGGTCACGCAGCCGGACGCGTACGTCGTCCTCGATTACTCCGAGCAGGACATCCGCATCCACCGACGCGCCGCGCAGGAGTACACGCTGAACAGGGAGTCGATCCGCTACCGCCGCGCCTCCTTCGTCGAGCACGTCCAGGTGCACAAGGACAATCCGCTGAAGCTCGAGATCCTCCACCTCGCCCGGGCGGTGAAGCGGGCGCGTGCGGGGCAGCCGGGCGTCTTGGCACCGGAGGAGGACGTTCGCTCGCTGGCGATCGCCCTCGAGATCGAGCGTATGATCCGGGACGGGCGCGGCGAGGTCGTCTACCCGAGCACCCTGCCGTGGAGCGATCACTCGGCCTGATGTGTGGCGCCGGTCCGCTGCCGGCGCGCATGGCGGCGGAGGCCCGGCGCCAGGGTTGGCGCGTCGTGGCGTTTGCCTTCGACGACGCCCCCGGCCTCGGTCCCTCCGCCGACCGCGTGATCCCGAGCCGGGTCACCGAGCTCGGAGCCGTGCTCCAGGCGCTCCGCGCGGAGGACGTCGGGGCAGTGCTGCTCGGCGGGAAGTTCTGGTTCCGGGACGTGCTCGGCGCCCGCCGGGCCGACTCGACATTTGCGGGGATGGCGGAGCGCGCGGGTACTTTGACGGACGTGCGAATCCTCGACGCGATCGTGCAGACGCTGGCGGAGATGGAGATCACGCTCCTCGATCAGCGCGGGTTCCTGGGCGACGGCCTGGCCGCGGCGGGCTGCTGGTCGGCGCGAGCGCCGACGGGAGAGGAGCGGGCCGACATCGAGCACGGCCTGAGCCTCGCTCGTGAGGCGGCGGAGGCGCGAATCGGCCAGACCGTCGTGCTCCGCCGGGGGGCGGTCGCGGCCGTCGAGGCCCTCGAAGGGACCACCGAAGCGATCCGGCGCGGCACCGCACTCGCCGGGCCGGGCGCGGTGATCGTCAAGGCGGTGGCGCCCAGCCACGACTACCGTTTCGACACGCCCGTGGTCGGCCCGGAGAGCCTTGCGGCCGCCGCGGACGGCCGCGCGTCGGTGGTCGCCATCGAGGCTGGACGTGTGCTGGTCGTCGACAGGGAGGCGAGCTTGCGGCACGCCGACCTGGTCGGGATGGCGTTCGTCGGTGTCTAGGGTGCCAGGCGACGCTCCGTCGATCATGCTCGCCGCTGGCGAGGCCTCGGGGGATCTGCACGGCGCGGCGCTGTGCCGGGCGCTCCGGGCCGAGGCGCCTGGGTACCGTCTCTACGGGATGGGCGGCGCGCGCATGGCCGACGCTGGCATGGATCTGCTCGTCGACGTCACCGCCGCCGCGGTCGCCGGCGGGACCGAGGCGCTGAACCGAATCCCGGTGTTCTACCGCGCCTACCGGCGGCTCCGCAGGGCGCTCGATGGCGCCCGCCGGCCCCGCGTCCTCGTCGTGATCGACTCTCCCGAGTTCAACCTGCGCCTGGCGCGGGCGGCGCGTCGGGCGGGCGTCCCCGTCGTCTATTTCATCCCGCCCCAGGTCTGGGTGTGGCGGTCGTGGCGCGTCAAGACGATCCGCCGCGTGGTCTCGCTCGTGCTCGCGGTCTTTCCGTTCGAGACTGCCCTCTACCGGCGCGCGGGCGTGCCCGTCGAGTTCGTCGGCCATCCGCTCCTCGACGCGCTCGCCGGCGCACCCGACCGGGCGGCCGCGAGGCGCCAGCTCGGTCTCGACGACCGGGCGCTCGTGATCGGGCTTCTGCCCGGCAGTCGCCGCGAGGAGGTGGAGCGAGTGCTGCCTGCGATGCGGGAGGGAGTCACGACCATCGGCGCGGCGCGACGCGAGGCGCGCTTCGTGCTCGCGCTGGCGCCGACGGTCGAGCTCACGGCGGTCGAGCGCCGGCTCGGCGCCGGGGGCCCGGTGGCGATCGCCCACGACCGGACCCACGCCGTGATGAGGGCGGCGGACCTGCTCCTGGTGGCCTCGGGCACGGCGACGCTCGAGGCGGCGCTGCTCGGCACGCCCATGGTCGTCTGCTACCGCGTGTCGCGCCTGACCGAGCTCATGGTCCGGTCGCTGATGCGCGTGCCGTGGATCAGCCTGCCGAACCTGACGCTCGGGCGCGCGGTCGTGCCGGAGCTTACCCAGGAGGCCGCGACGGGCGAGCGTCTCGGTCGCGAGGCCCTGCGGCTGCTCGACACCCCGGGCGCTCTGGACACTCAACGGGCCGCGTTCAGCGAGCTCCAGGGCCAGCTCGGCGCGCCCGGCGTCGGCGCGCGCGCCGCGCGCCTCGTGCTCTCCGAGGCGGGAGTGGTGTCGTGAGCGCGCTCGCCCGTGTCGCCGGCCCGCTGGCGCCGCCGATCGCCGCAACCCTCGTGCGAGTGCTCGGGACGACGCTCCGTCTGACCGTGGCGGGCACCGAGGCCGTGGGGCGCCACTGGGCCCCCGGCCGTCCCGTCATCTATGCCGTGTGGCACGGTCAGGTCCTCATGGTGCCGTGGATCAACGAGCGGCTCCGCGCGAGCCACGGCGCCCGGGCCGCGACGGTGCTCGTGAGTCGCTCCCGGGACGGGGAGATCGTGGCGCGCTATCTGTCCCGGTTCGGTCTCGACAGCGTGCGCGGCTCCACGTCGCGCGGCGGCCGTGAGGCGGGGCGCGCGCTCGTGGCGGCGGTGCGGCGCGGGCGCGACATCGCCGTCGTTCCCGACGGCCCGCGGGGGCCGCGCGGACAGCTCCAGCCCGGAGTGGTGACGCTCGCCGCGCTCACCGGTGCGCCGATCGTGCCGCTCGCCGTCGCGGCGCGGCCCGCGCTCCGGCTCCGGAGCTGGGACGCGTTCATGATCCCTTGGCCCTTCGCGCGATGCGCGGTCGTCTTCGGCCCGCCGCTTCCGGTGGCGCGCGACGCCGAGCACGAGCGCGCCATGAAGGATGTCGCACGGCACCTCGACGACGCGACGGCCGCGGCCGAGAGGCTCTTGGCCGCGTGATGTACGCGCTCTACACGGCGGTGGTGCTCCTGGCGCTCGTGCTCTTCTACGCGCCGGCCGCGGTGGTCCGATTCGTGCGCCGCGGCGGGCGCCTCAACGTGCGTGCGCGGCTCGGCTTCGGCGGCCCCAGGCGCCGCGCCCACGCGCGCGCCGCCTGGCTCCACGCCGTCTCCGTCGGTGAAGCCATCGCCGCCGCGCCGCTCGTCGACGGGCTCCGCCGGCTCTGCCCCGACCTGCCGCTGGTGGTGACGACGGTGACCGAGACCGGGGCGAAGGTCGTGCGTGAGCGCTACGCGCGGCTCGCGACCCACCGGTTCTTCCCGCTCGACCTCCCGTGGGCGACGCGGCGATTCGTCGCCGAGCTCGACCCGGCGTTCCTCGTGTGCATGGAGACCGAACTCTGGCCGAACATGCTGCGGACCCTCGCCGCGCGGGGCGTGCCGGTCATGATCGCCAACGGAAGGATCTCTGATCGTTCGTACCGTCGGTACCACCTCCTGCGCGGCCTCATGCGCCCCGTCCTCGCCGACGTGCGGGTCTTCGCCATGCAGTCAGCCGAGGACGCGCGGCGGATCATCGCTCTCGGCGTCAGCCCGGAGCGCGTCGTCGTCACCGGCAACATCAAGCACGAGCCCCTGTCCGACACGGTAGGCTCGGCGGACCTCTGGCGCCGGCTGCTCGGCTTCGGGCCGAACCGCCGCGTGTGGATCGCGGGGAGCACCCATCGCGGCGAAGAGGAGGTGGTGCTCGACGCGCATCGGACGGCGCTCCGGGAGTGCCCCGAGCTCGCGCTGGTAATCGCGCCCCGTCATCCGGAGCGGGCGCAGGAGGTCCAGGCACTCGTCACCGGCCGGGGCTGGCCCGTGGTGCTTCGTAGCGAGCTCGGGCGCGCGCGCGGGCGGGACGCCGTCGTCGTGCTCGACACGGTCGGTGAGCTGGCGCCGCTCTACACCGTCGCCGACGTCGTCTTCGTCGGCGGGAGCCTCGTCCCCTTCGGCGGCCACAACATGCTGGAACCCGCCCTCCGGCGGAAGCCCGTGCTCATGGGGCCGCACACGGAGAACTTCCGGGAGTCGGCGGCGCTCCTCGAGGCGGCGGGCGCCGCGGTCGTGGTGCGAGACGCAGGGGAGCTCGGCCGTGAGCTCGCGCGGCTCCTCTCGGACGCGGGCCTTCGGGCGAAGCTCGGGGAGGTGGCGTACGAAGCCGCGGCGTCGCACCGCGGCGCCGTGCGCGAGACGCTGGAGCTCGTCAGCCGCTTCCTGGTCCCGGGGGACCACCCGTGAAGGACGGCGGCCCGCGCTTCCTTCGGGGCTGGGAGGAAGGGTTCCCGAAGGGCCCGGCGAGGCTCCTCGGCGCCGCGGGCAAGGGATACAGTGGTCTCCTGGGCGCGCGCGAGTGGCTCTACGCGCGCGGCGTCCTCAAGTCGCGCGCGCTCCCGGTACCCGTCGTTTCCGTCGGCAACCTGACCGTCGGCGGCACCGGCAAGACGCCGGCGGTGGAGGTCGCCGTGCAGACGCTGGCCGACCTCGGGTACCGACCCGCGGTCGTCAGTCGCGGCTACGGCCGCCGAACCGGTGGCGTCCAGGTCGTCGCCGACGCGGCGTCGATCCGGCTCGACGCCGAGGAGGCGGGCGACGAGCCGTTCCTCCTGGCGCGGCGCCTGCCCGGCGTGCCGGTGATCGTCGGCTCGAAGCGTTACGACTCGGCGCGCCTCGCGGTTCAGCGATTCGGCGTGACCGCGGTCGTTCTCGACGACGCGTTCCAGCACCGCACGCTCAAGAAGGACCTCGAGATCGTGATGGCGCGCGCGCGGAACCCGTGGGGCAACGGCGCGCTCCTGCCGGCGGGGCCCCTGCGGGAGCCGCTGGCGGCGCTGCGCCGGGCGCACCTGGTCGTCGCCACGGGCGCCCAGCGCCCGGAAGAAGCCGCGGCCGTCGTGAGCGCCGTCAACGAGTGGGCACCGGGCGTTCCGGTCCTGACCGCCGTGTACGCGCTCGCCGAGTGCTGGGAGGCGAACCGGATGCGGCCCGTGAGCCTCGACCAGCTCAGGGGCTCGCGGGTGCTCGCGTTCGCCGGGATCGCGACGCCGCGGGCGTTCGAGGAGACGCTCGGCGCGGCGGGCGTCGCGGTCCGGCAGTTCCTCGAGTTCGCCGACCACCACTGGTACACGCCCGCCGAGATCGCGACGCTCGACGCGCGGGCCGGCGACCTCCAGGTCGAGGGCCTGATGACGACCGAGAAAGACTGGGTGCGCCTGAGAAAGCTGCCCCTGCCGCGCCGGCCCCTCTACGTCTTGTCGATCCGCCTCGTTCTCACCACGGGCGAGGACCTCTGGCGGGCCGCCTTCGAGCGCGCGTGCCCGAAAGCGTGATCGTTCGGCTGCCGAACTGGCTGGGGGACACCGTGATGGCGGTGCCCGCCATTCGCGCGCTCCGCCAGGCGCTCGACGGCGAACGGCTCCTGCTGGCGGGCCCGTGGGCGGCGGTCCTGGGCGATCAGGCGCTCGCCGACGTCCTCGTCACGTATCCGCGCTCGTGGAGCGGGCGGCTCTCCACCGCCGACACCGTACGGGGCTTCGGCGGCACGACCGCGGTGCTCTTGCCGACCTCGTTCGAGGCGGCGGCGTCGGCGCTCTACTGGGGAGCGCGCCGGCGGATCGGCTTCGCCATGGGTGGGCGGCGCTGGCTCCTCACCGAGCCGGTTCCCTTGCCCGAGCCCCGTCTCCACCAGGTGGACGAATACGTGCGCCTCGTCGAGCGCCTCGGGGTCGCGGTCGACGTCCGCGCCCCGCGCCTCGAGCCGCCCGCCGCGGCGTCGCCGGAGCGTCGGCGCGTGCGCGCGCTCATGCGGGAAGCGGGGGTGCCGGAGCCCGTGGGCGCCGCGCGCCGTGTCGGCGTCCACCTGGGCGCGGCGTACGGCAGCGCCAAGGTCTGGGATCCGGCGTGCGTCGTGGAGCTCTGCCGGCTGCTCCGCGCCAGGGGAACCACGGTGGTGCTCCTCGGTGCGGCGAGCGACGTGCCGTTCGTGGAGGCGGTAGGGCGCGCGACCCGGGCGCCGAGCCTCGCGGGGCGCGACGGTCCCGAGCTCCTCCCCGCACTCCTCGCCGAGCTCGACGCGCTCGTGAGCGGCGACACCGGTGTCGCCCACCTCGCCGCGGCGCTCGGGACGCCCGTCGTCGCCCTCTTCGGCCCCACCGATCCCCGGCTCACGGCCCCGCGCGGCCCGGTCGCCGTGGTCCGCGGCGACGTGCCGTGCGCGCCGTGCTTCTACCGGACGTGCCCGATCGATCATCCGTGCATGCGCGCGATCGAGGCGCCCGCCGTCGTCGAGCGTCTCGACGCGCTCCTCGCGGTGCGCGCGTGACCCCGCTCAGGATCCTGCACCTGGCCGCCAACCGCTGGTGGACCGGCAGCGCGGACCCGACGCTCCAGCTGGTGGCCGGCCTCAGAGCGCGGGGCCACGAAGTCCTCCTCGGCGTGATCCCGGGCGATCGGTTCGAGACGAAGGCGCGCGAGGCGGGCCTCGAGCTGCTCCCGGGGCTCGCGCTGACCCCGGGCGCGGCGGCCCGCGACACGCTGCGCCTGCGCGCCGCGATCCGGAGCGAGGGGATCGACATCGTCCACGCCCATCATTCCCACGACCACTGGCTCGGGCTGATCGCGCGTCCGGCCGTCTCGGGTCGCGGACGCCCGCGGCTCGTGCGAACGTTCCACAACCTCCGCGCGGTGAGGCGCGACCGGCTCGGCGTCAGGCTCTACCGGCGCACGGCGGCGGTCTTCGCGGTTTCGCGCCAGATCGAGGCGCGCTGCCGCGAGGTGGGCATCGCGGCCGAGCGAGTCCACTGGATTCCGGGCTCGGCGGACCTCGCGCGCTTCGCCGAGGAGGCCGACCCTCGGCCGGTGCGCGACGAGTTCAAGCTCGGCGACGCGCCGGTGATCGTCTCGGTCGCCCGGCTCGCTCCGAACCGCGGCCACGACCTCCTGCTCCAGGGCTTTCGGCTGCTCCTCCGGGAGCTGCCCGCGGCGCGGCTCCTCCTCGTGGGCAAAGGCGAGACGCGCGGCCACCTCGAGCAGCTCGTCGCCGAGCTCGGACTCGTGAACCAAGTCGTCTTCACCGGCTACCGCGATCGTGACCTCCCGCTCGTCCTCGGCGCGGCGGACTGTTTCGCGCTCATGTCCGCGGGCTCCGACGAGTCGTGTCGCGCGGCGCTCGAGGCGATGGCGGCCGGGCGTCCGGTCGTCGCACGGCGGGTGGGCGCCCTGCCCGAGACCATCGTCCACGGCGAGACGGGCCTCCTGATCGAGGACGATCGCCCCGAGAGCGTGTGCGCCGCGCTCGCCACCGTGCTCCTGGCGCCGGAGCGTGGCCGCGCGGTCGGCGCCGCCGGGCGCCAGCGCGCGCAGGACGTGTTCAGCCCCGAGCGGTCGATCGACACGGTCGAGCGGGTCTATCGGAGCCTCGTGTGAGAATCCTCCAGCTCGTCTCCTGCCGCGGCTGGTCGTCCGACGCCTACTGGGCCGCGCGCGTGAGCCGCGAGCTCGAGCGTCGCGGCCACCAGGTGACGCTCGGCTGCCGCGCCGGAAGCGAGGCGCGGGTGATCGCGCCGGCGCGGTCGCTGGGGGTCCGGCGCACGGAGACCTTCGCGTTCGCGAGCGGGATCGCGCCCCTCGCCGACGCCGCCGACGTGCGCCGCCTCGTCGCGAAGCTCGCGGAGACCGACATCGTGCACGTCCATCGCGGCAAGGAGCACTGGCTCGCCGCCGCCGCCAACCGACTCAGCCGGACGCCGCGCCCGATCGTCCGCACGCGCCACATCGCGCAGGCGGTCCGGCCGCACGCGGCCAACCGCTGGCTCTACCGGCGGGCGACCGCGTGGGTCGTCACGGTGACCGACGCGATCCGCGGCCAGTACCTCGCCTCGGGGCTCCTCGAGCCCGAGCGCGTGACGACACTCCCGGGCGGCGCCGACATCGAGGCGTACCGGCCGCTCCCGGCGGACCCGGCCGTTCGCCGTCGGCTCGGGGGCGAGCCCGATCGTCCGCTCGTCGGCATGGTCGCCGGGCTCCGGGTGATGAAGGGCCACACCGTCGTGATCGAGGCGGCCGCGCGCTTGGTCGACACCGGGTTCTCCCCGCGCTTCACCTTCGTCGGTCGCGGCGCGATGGAGCCCTCGATCCGCACGGCGATCCGGACCGCCGGCCTCGACGCCCAGATCACCGTCTCGGGATTCGCAGACGACGTCCCACGCGCGCTCGCGACGCTCGACCTCGTGCTCTACGTCCCGCTCGAGTCGGACGGCATGTCGCGCGTCGTCTTCGAGTGCCTGGCCGCTGGCCGACCGCTGATCGCCTCCCGCGTGGGTGTCGTGCCCGAGGTGCTGACCGATGGCGTGAATGCGGCGCTCGTGCCCGCCGGTGACGCCGCGGCCCTGGCCGACGCGATCGCGCGCCTGCTCGGGGAGCCCGCCGCGCGCGAGCGACTGGGCCACGCGGGACGGGCGCTGGTCGAGAGCCGCTACTCGGGCGCGCGGCTCGCCGCAGCGCTCGAGGCCCGCTACGGGCGCCTCGTCACCGCCCCGGCTGCGTGAAGATCTCGGTCGTCGCCTTCGATCTCTCCGACAACGCGGCCGGCCGCGCTGATCTGCTCGCGCGTCTCCTGGCCGCACGCTGGGACGTCGAGGTGGTCGGTCCCCAGTTCGGCCCGTCGCTCTGGAAGCCCGCCGCGGGAGGCGGCGTCCGGTACCGCGCCCTGCGCGCAGGGAAGTACCCGGGGTTCCTTCGACGTCTGCCCGCGCTCCTCGCGCTGATCGACGGCGACTTCATCGTCGCGTCCAAGCCGCGTCCGACGAGTTACGGCCTCGGCCTGCTCGCGCGTTCGCGCCGTCGGCGTCCGCTGCTCCTCGACATCGACGACTGGGAGCTCGGGTTCCTGTACCGCTCCGGGCTCTGGGGCCGCGCCGGCCGAGCGCTCGACCTCGCCGACCCCAACGGGCTCGCGTGGACATGGGCGACCGAGCGCCTCGTGCGACGCGCCGACGCTCGCACGGCCGCGTCGCGCTTCCTGGCCGAGCGCTTCGGTGGCGTGCTGCTCCCCCACGCGCGCGACACCGACGCCTGGGACCCGGCGCGCTACGACCCGGCAGGGGCGCGCGCGGCGCTCGGCGTCGCGAGGGAAAAGGTCGTTATGTTTCTCGGCACGCCGCGGGCCTACAAGGGCGTCGACGATCTCGTCGAGGCGGTGGGGCTCCTCGGGCCGGGTGTCGTCCTCGCGCTGGTCGGTGCGGACCGCGGACGTCCGGCGGCACGGCGCTGGGCGGCGCTCCCGCACGTGCGGGTGTTCGGTGAGATCCCGTTCGACGACGTCCCGCGTTTCCTCGTCGCCGCAGACGTCGTGGCGGTGCCCCAGCGCGAGACGACGGACACGGTGGGCCAGGTGCCCGCGAAGCTCTTCGACGCGATGGCACTCGGGCGTCCGATCGTTTCCACGTCGGTGTCGATGATCCCCGAGATCCTCGACGGCTGCGGGCTCGTCGTGGCGCCGGGGGACCCGGGCGGGCTCGCGGCGGCGATCCGGCGCCTGCTCGAGCGCCCGGACGAGGCGCGCGAGCTCGGGGCCCGGGCCCGCCGGCGCTGCGACGAGCGATACAGCTTCCGCGCCGCCCGGGCCGTGTTGTTCCCATTGATCGAGCGACTCGCGGCACGCGGACGGCCTTGATGTGCCCCTCGGTGGAGTGAAAGGCGGCATGCGGAACGCAGCCGGGTCGCTCCTCGTCTCAGGCCGACTCACACAGGCTCGCCTCGCGCGTCGGACGCGCTGCGGCTTCGCACACCCACCGATCGCGCCGGCCCCGCGGCCCCCGCTACAGTGCGCCTCCTGATCGTCGCCCGCCCCTTCGTCTTCCACGGCGGCGTCGAGCGCGCGACGGCCGGGCTGGTCACCGCGCTCGCCGCGCACGGCTACGACGTCCACGTCCTCAGCCCGCCGGGCCAGCGACCGATCGCGGGCGTCGCCCATCATGTGCTCCCGCTCCCGCCGCTCCCCTCAGCGGTCCGCGTCCTCGCCCTCGCCGCGCTGGCGCGTGTCGTCGTCGCCGGCGGCGGCTGGGACGTCGTGCAGAGCCACGAGCGCACGCTTCGCCAGGACATCTACCGGGCGGGGGAGGGCTGCCACCGCGCGTACCTCGAGAGTATCGGCGCCGCCCGCGGACGCCGCTCCCTGTTCCACCGCGTCGTGCTCGGGCTCGAGCGGCGCGTGTTCGCGACGACCCCGCACATCGTCGCGATCTCCCGGCGCGGCGCCGCGGAGATCGCCGGCCTCTACGGCGTCGCCGGCGAGCGTCTCTCGATCGTCTACAACGGCGTGGATCTCGAGCGGTTCCACCCGCGGAACCGGCACGCCGAGCGGCGCGCCGCCCGTGCCGAGATTGGTGTGGCCGCCGACGCGTGGACCCTCCTCTTCGTCGGGAGCGGCTTCGAGCGCAAGGGGCTCGCCACCGCGGTCGACGCGCTCGCCGTCCTCTCGGACCGCTCGAGCCGCCTCATCGTCGTCGGGAAGGGCTCCATCCGGTCGTTCCGGGACCGCGCCGTCCGCCTCGGCGTGGACGGTCGCATCACGTGGCTCGGTCCGCGGCCCGACATCGAGCGCTGGTACGCCGCGGCGGACGTCGTCGTTCTGCCGAGCCGGTACGAGCCCTTCGGCAACGTCCATCTGGAGGCGCTCGCGTCCGGGGTCCCGGTCGTGGCGAGCGCCGCGGCCGGCGGCGCCGAGGCGATCGTCGACGGGGGAAGCGGCGCCGTGGTGGATCCGCGCGATGCCGGCGCCGTGGCGACAGCCCTCGGGCGCCTGCGCGAGCGGAACCCGGCCGAGCTCGCGGAGGCCGCGCGCCGCGCCGCGGAGCCCTTCACCTTCGCCGCGCAGGTCGCCGGATTCGCCGGGATCTATCGTCGAATCACGGCCGCAACGTGCGATTTTCCTTGAGAGATATGGGCACGCGGCTTAAACTCGCCGTGTGGGTTCGCGCCCCGCGGTCTTCATCGATCGTGACGGGACGCTCACGGAGGAAGTGGGCTACGTCAACCATCCCAGCCGGCTGCGACTTCTGCCCCGATCAGCCCAGGCGATCCGCCGCCTGAACCAGGCCGGTATCGCGGCCGTCGTGGTGACCAACCAGGCGGGCGTGGCGCGCGGATATTTCTCGGAGGAGGTGCTCGCAGCGGTGAACGCGGCACTCGTCACGATGCTCAAAGAGGAAGGCGCCTACCTGGACGGCGTCTACGTCTGCCCGCACCATCCCGACGAGGGCGCGCCCCCGTACCGGACGGTCTGCGATTGCCGCAAGCCCCGACCCGGGCTCCTCTACCGCGCCGCCGCCGATCACGGACTGGACCTCGCGCAAGCCACGCTGATCGGCGACAAGCCCTCCGATCTCGTGGCGGCACGCGCCGTCGGGGCGCGGAGCGTCCTCGTCCTGACCGGGTACGGACGCGGCGAGTGGGAGCACCGGCGCTCGACCTTCACGGTCCCTCCCGATCACGTGGCCGACGACCTCTGCGACGCCGTCGACTGGGTGCTTTCGCGGCGCTCCCCGTGAGCGAGGCGCCGAGCGGGACGCGCGACATCGTCGACGCCTTCGGCGCGCGCACGGTCATCGCCATCGGTGACCTGATCGCCGACGAGTATCTCTTCGGCAAGCCCACACGGATCTCGCGCGAGGCACCGGTCCTGATCCTTCGTTTTTCCGAGCGCGAGGTGCTCTTGGGCGGTGGGGCGAACGCGGCGCACAACGTGCACGCGCTCGGAGCGCGGGTGATCCCGATCGGAGTGATCGGCCGCGACGGGGCGGGCGAAGAGCTGCTCGCGCTGTTCCGCGCCGCCGGGATCCCGACCGACGGCCTCGTGACGGAGGCGGGTCGCATGACCCCCGTGAAGACGCGCATCATGGCCGGCGGCTATCAGGCGACGCGCCAGCAGGTGGTCCGCCTCGACCGCGAGCCGGCGGGCGAGCTCATGCCGACGACCGAGGACGCCGTGCTGACCCGCCTCACGACGCTCGCGGCGCGCGCCGACGCGATCCTCGTCTCGGACTACGGCTACGGAACGGTCACGCCGCGCGTCTTCGAGCGCGTCAAGGCGGTCGCGCGCCGGGCGAACGCGATCGTCACGGTCGACAGCCGCTATCAGCTCCCGCGCTTCACGGGCACCACGGCGGCCACGCCCAACGAGGCGGAGCTCGAGCAGCTCACGGGCATGCCCGTCGACGACGAGCTGGCCGTCGAGAAGGCCGGGCGCCAGCTGCTCGAGCGGCTCGACGCGCGGATGCTCCTGGTCACCCGGGGCAGTCGCGGGATGGCGCTCTTCGAGCGGGACGGCGCCACGACCTTCATCCCCATCCACGGGACCGACGAGATCGCCGACGTCACCGGCGCGGGCGACACCGTCATCAGCACCTTCACGCTCGCGCTGGCCTGTCGGGCCGCACCCGCCGAGGCCGCGGCGCTCGCGAACGTCGCGGGCGGGATCGTCGTGATGAAGCGCGGCACCGCCACGGTCTCGCGCTCGGAGTTGCGGGGCGCGCTCGGTCTCGACGCGGGGCCGTGACGGGCCCGGCATGACCCTCGACGAAGCGGCCGCCCTCGCCGCGCGGCTCCGGACCGAGGGCCGACGCATCGTCCTCGCGAACGGCTGCTTCGACCTCCTGCACGTCGGCCACGTCCGCTACCTTCGCGCGGCCCGGCGACTCGGCGACGTGCTCTTCGTCGGGATCAACTCGGACGCCGCGGTGGCGCGCCTGAAGGGCCCGGGGCGGCCGCTCATGCCCGCCGCGGAGCGCGCCGAGCTCGTGTCGTCGCTTCGCGACGTCGACCACGTCGTCGTCTTCGACGACGACACGGCCGACCGGCTCATCGCTTCGCTCAGGCCCCACGTCCACGCCAAGGGGACCGACTACACCGCCGAGTCGGTGCCCGAGGTCGGAGCCGTGCGCGCGGTGGGGGGAAAGGTGGCGGTCGTCGGCGACGCGAAAGATCACTCCACGCGGGACCTGATCTCACGGATCGTCGAGCGCTTCCGGTGAACATCGCGCTCGTGAAGCTCTCTTCGCTCGGTGACGTCGTCCACGCGCTGCCGGTCGCGGCGGCGCTCCGCGGGCGGCTGCCGCGCGCCCACCTCGCCTGGGTCGTGGAGCGACGCGAGGCGGCGCTGCTCACGGGCAACGGGGTTCTGGACGCGGTCATTCCGGTGGACACCCGGGGTTGGCGGCGGGCGCTCACGCCCCTCGATCTCGCGACCGCGGGCGGCGCCCTCAGCGAGCTCGCGCGAGAGCTTCGCGCGGCGCGCTTCGACGTCGCCCTCGATCTGCAGGGGCTCCTGAAGAGCGGGCTGCTGACGGCCGCGACGCGCGCCCCGCTCCGGATCGGCTTCGCCGCTCGGCTCTGCCGCGAGCGCCTCAGCGCGCTCTTCACGAACCGCCACGTGACGCCGCCCGCCTCCGCGCGCCACGTGGTCGAGCAGTACCTCGCGCTGCTCGAGCCGCTCGGCGTCCGGCCCGCCGCGATCGAGTTCCCGTTGCCGCGGGACTCGGCCGCCGAGGCCCGGGTCGACGCCTTCTTGGCGCGCTGGGGCGTAGAGCCCCGCGACCGGCTCGTCGTCCTCCTGTCAGGCGCCGGGCGGGCCGCCAAGCGCTGGTCTGCCGACCGCTTCGCCGCCCTCGCCGCGCGCCTCACCGCGGAGACCAGCGGGCCGGTGCTCGTCGGCTGGGGCCCGGGGGAGCGCGAGACCGCGAAGGCGATCGTGGACTCGGCGCGCGGAGGCCTGATAGAGCTCGCGCCAGCAAGCACGATCGCGGAGCTCATCGCGCTGCTCCGGCGGGCGACGGTCGTCGTCGGGAGCGACACCGGGCCCCTCCACCTCGCCGCCGCCCTCGGCGTGGCGTGTGTCGGGCTCTACGGACCGACCTCCGCCGAGCGTAACGGCCCCTGGGGGCAGCTCCACCGGGCGCTCCAGAGCCCGGACCGCACCCTAGCCGGCATCGGCGTGGAGGCGGTGCTGGCGCGTGTCGTCGCGGCGCTCGAGCGGCCCCCGGCTGGAACGAAACGCGATTTGCAAGGCGGCGCCGGGTCGCGCGTCGTCTCAGGCGACCCGCCGACCGAACCGGCCTCGCGGCCGCCGGTGGAATGAAAGGCGAATGAGGAACACAGCCGGGGCGCGCCTGTGTTAGGCCACCCGCCGAGGCCACCGGCCTCGCGGCCCCCGCTGAAATGACCCGCGGGAGCGTCTCCGCGGTCGTCGTCACCCTCAACGAGGAAGAGCGGCTCAGGGCCTGCCTCGAGAGCCTGACCTGGGCCGACGAGCTCGTCGTGGTGGACGCCGAGTCCAGTGACAAGACGGGCCAGATCGCGCGCGAGTTCACCGACCGCGTCTGGGTCCGGCCGTGGCCCGGGTTCGCCGCCCAGAAGAACTTCGCCCTCGAGCAGGCGACCAGCGACTGGATCCTCTCTGTGGACGCGGACGAGGAGGTCTCCCCGGAGCTCAGAGAGGAGATCCGCGCCGTGCTCGGGCGCCCGGGTGAGGGCGCGGACGGGTACCGGGTGCCGCGGCGGAACATCTTCTGGGGGCGCTGGGTGCGTCACGGCGGCCTTTATCCGGACTGGCAGCTCCGGTTCTTCCGTCGCGGTCGGGGCCGGTTCGTGGACCAGGCCGTTCACGAGTCGGTGGAGGTGACCGGGACCGTCGGGCGCCTCGGGGCGCCCCTCGTCCATCGGAGCTACCGGGGCGTGGCCGACTTCCTGGCGCGTGCCGACCGGTACTCCACGCTGGCCGCCGAGGCGTGGATCCGGAGCGGGCGGCCGGCCCGACTTTTCGACCTCGTCTGGAGGCCCCTGGGGAGGTTTCTCGGGATGTACGTGGCCCGGGCCGGCTTCCTCGACGGCTGGCGAGGCTTCCTTCTGGCCTCCCTCTACGCGTACTATGTGTTCATCCGTTCAGCGAAGGTCTGGGAGAGAGCGAGGGACTGATGGCGGGACCGAGAGAGCGCGTGCTGTCGGGGATGCGGCCGAGCGGGAAGGTCCACCTGGGGAACTACCTCGGGGCGCTCGACAACTGGGTGAAGCTTCAGGACGCGTACGACTGCTACTACTTCGTCGCGAACTGGCACGCCCTCACCGACGACACGGATACCACCACGGTCCCGGGCGACACGGTGGAGATGCTGGCGGACTGGCTCGGGGCCGGCCTCGACCCGCAGCGCTCGACACTCTTCATCCAGTCCGAGGTGCCCGAGCACGCCGAGCTCCATCTGCTCTTCTCGATGGTCACCCCGGTCGGCTGGCTCGAGCGCGTGCCGACCTACAAGGAGCGGATCGAGCAGCAGGGGATCACGTCACCTTCCTACGGGCTCCTCGGCTACCCGCTGCTCCAGGCGGCCGACATCCTCATGTACAAGCCCCGCTGGGTGCCGGTCGGCGTGGACCAGGTTCCGCACGTCGAGCTGACGCGCGAGGTCGCGCGGCGCTTCAACAACGCGTTCACGCCCGTGTTCCCCGAGCCCGACGCCAAGCTCACCGAGATCCCCAAGGTGCCGGGGACCGACGGGCGCAAGATGTCGAAGTCCTACGACAACGCGATCTACCTCTCGGATCCGGCGGACGTGGTCATCCGCAAGGTCAAGCCCATGGTCACCGACCCGGCGCGCAAGCGCCGGAGCGATCCCGGCAACCCCGAGATCTGCCCGGTGTTCGACCTGCACAAGATCTTCACTCCCGCCGCCGAGCGGGAGGCCTGCGCGACGGGCTGCCGCACGGCGGGGATCGGCTGCCTCGACTGCAAGGACGTGCTGCTCCGCCACCTTGTGCCGAGGCTCGACGCGATCCGTGAGCGCCGCCAGAAGTTCGCCGAGAGGCCCGACGTGATCGTGGACATCCTCCACGAGGGCTCCCGGCGCGCCCGGAAGGTGGCGCAGGCGACGATGGAAGAGGTCCGGGCGGCGGTGACCCTCACGCCATGACGGCGGACGCGGCGAACGCCCTCGAAACGTCCCGGGACCTCACCCTCCGCGTGGGTGACTTCGAGGGCCCGTTCGACCTGCTGCTGCACCTCTGCCGCACCAACGAGATCGACCTGGCGCGGCTGCCCGTACGCACCATCACCGACCAGTACGTGGCCCACCTCGAGGCGATCGAGTTCCGTGACCTCGAGACCGCCGGCGCGTACCTGGTCATGGCCGCGACGCTCATCTACCTCAAGTCCAAGCTGCTCGTGCCGCCGGACCCGAGCGACGCCGAGGTGCTGGACGAGGAGGGCGAGGCGCTCCGACTCGAGCTCGAGGAGCGCCTCCGCGCGTACGCGCACGTGAAGGCGCTCGGCGCGTGGCTCGGCGCGCGGGAAGCCGAGCAGGCGCTTCTCTGGGGCCGGCCGGCGGGCGCCCTGCCGCCGGTGGAGGAGGTCCCGCTCGAGGACCTCTCGGTTCACCTGCTGGAGCGGGCGGTCCGCCGGCTCTGCGAGGAGCAGCTCCGCGCGCGCCCCCGCGAGATCGAGCCGAACCCGCCCTCGATTCTCGAGCGGATGACCGAGATCCTGACGTTGCTCCGCGACACGTGGTCGCTCCTGTTCTCGTCGCTCGTCGGCGGCGAGCGACGGCGCTCCGAGGTCGTCGTCACCCTGCTCGCCGTGCTGGAGCTGGTCCGCCTCGGGCGGATCCGCACCCAGCAGACCGAGCTCTTCGGCGAGATCGTCATCGAACCCCAGACGGGAGAGGCGCATGCCGGATCCAGCTGACGTCTTGGAGGCCCTGCTCTTCGCGTCGGACACCCCGCTCGAGCCGGAGCGCATCCGGGAGGTGCTCGAGCTCCCGTCGGTCGAGGCCGCGCGCGCCCTCGTCGAGGAGCTCTCCGTCCGCTACGCCGCTCGCGGCCTCCAGATCGTCGAGGTCGGCGGTGGCTACCGCATGGTCACGCGCCCCGAGCTCCAGCCCTGGCTCGTGCGGCTCACGCGGTCGCGGACGAAGCAGCGTCTGTCGCGACCCGCGCTCGAGACGCTGGCGATCGTCGCCTACAAGCAGCCGGTGTCGCGCCCCGAGGTGGACGCGATCCGCGGGGTGAACTCCGAGGCCGTGCTCGAGAACCTGCTCGAGCGGCGCCTCATCCGCATCCCGGGCCGCAAGGACGCCCCGGGGCGGCCGTACCTCTTCGAGACCACGCGCGAGTTCCTCGTCGCCTTCGGGCTGCGCGACCTCGGCGACCTGCCGAAGGTCGAGGGCGAGCTCCAGGTGCCGGAGCTGGCCGCCGTGGCCGAGCATGGCGAAGCTGAGGCTCAACAAGATCCTGGCGCAGGCGGGGCTCGGGTCCCGGCGGAGAGCTGACGGCCTGATCGCCGAGGGCCACGTCGCCGTCAACGGCGTGGTCACGCGGAACCTCGCCACCCTCGCCGATCCCGACGCCGACCGGATCACCGTCGACGGTCGGCCGTTGCCGCCGCCCGAGGCGAGACACTACCTCCTCCTCAACAAGCCTCGCGGCTACGTCACCACGCTCTCCGATCCCCAGGGCCGTCCCGTCGTCGCGGACCTCGTCGACGTCGGCGCGCGCCTCTACCCGGTCGGGCGGCTCGACTGGGACGTCGAGGGCGCACTCCTTCTCACCAACGACGGGGCCTTGACCCACCGGCTCCTCCACCCGCGCTACGGGCTCCCGCGCGTCTACGAGGCGGAGGTGGAGGGCCGCGTGGCGCCGGGGGCGCTCGCGCGCTGGCGTCGCGGCGCTGTGCTCGACGACGGGCCGGCGACGCCCGTCGCGGTCGAGCTCGTTCGCGCGCGCGCCGACGCGAGTCGTCTCCGGCTGACCTTCACCGAGGGGCGCAAGCACGAGGTCAAGCGCTACTGCCAGGCTCTCGGCCACCCCGTCGTGCGGCTCCGGCGGGTCGCCTTCGGCCCGGTGGCGCTCGGCGCCCTCGCGCCCGGCGCCCTTCGCCGGCTCACCCCGCGTGAGCTCGCCGCGCTGCGGGCGGCGGTCGCCGATCGCGCCGGCGGGCGGCGCGAGAGGTGACTTGCCCAGGTCTCTGTCGTGGGCCTATAATGCCTGCTATTCTAGAGAGCAGAGTCGGCAGGAGTCCCTATGAACCTGGACGATTGGCGTTCCAGGATCAATGACCTCGACAACCAAATCCTAGACCTCCTCACCCAGCGCGCCGAGGCCGCCCTCCAGATCGGAGACCTCAAACGACGTCAGGATGCGCCCTCCTATGCCCCGGAGCGTGAAGCCGACATCGTCCGGCGTCTCACCGAGCAGAATGACGGGCCGCTGGCCGCGGAGGCGGTCGTGGCCGTCTGGCGCGAGATCCTGTCCGGCTGCCGCGCGCTCGAAGCCGCGCTGACCGTCGCGTACCTGGGCCCCCAGGCGACGTTCACCCACGAGGCCGCGCTCCAGCACTTCGGCGCGGCGGCGACGTACCGCCCGGCCCGCTCGATCGTCGAGGTGTTCGACGACGTCGAGCGGGGGCGCGCCGACTTCGGCGTCGTGCCCGTCGAGAACTCGACCGAGGGCGCGGTCAACGTGACGCTCGACCGCCTCATCGTCTCCGACGCGCTGATCTGCGGTGAGCTCAAGCTCGAGATCACCCAGCACCTCCTCTCGCGCGCCCGCGAGCTCGGCGAGGTCAAGCGCGTGGTCTCGCACCCGCAGGCGCTCGCCCAGTGCCGCGGGTGGCTCGCCGAGCACCTGGTCGACGTGGCCACGGAAGAGACGCTCTCGACGGCGGCGGCGGCGGAGCTGGCGGCGGCCGACGCGACCGTGGCGGCGATCGCCTCCGAGCTTGCCGCCCGCCTCTACCGCGTTCCCCTCTTGCGGACGCGCATCGAGGACAATCCGCAGAACTCGACGCGCTTCCTCGTCGTCGGTCGCCGGCCCATCGGTCCCACGGGGCGCGACAAGACCTCGATCCTCTTCGCGATGCGCAACGTGCCCGGGGCCCTCTATCGGATCCTGGAGCCGCTCGCGCGCGACGGCATCAACCTCACGAAGATCGAGTCGCGCCCGGCCAAGCAGAGTCCCTGGGAGTACGTCATCTTCGTCGATCTCGAGGGCCATCGCGAGACCCACCAGATCGCCGCGGTGCTGCGTGAGATGGGGGAGCGGACCCTGTTTCTGAAAGTCCTCGGGTCGTACCCGGCCGCATAAGGAGACAGCATGCCTACGCAGTGGGAGTCACTGGCCAACGAACACATCCTCGGGATCGCGCCGTACGAGCCGGGCAAGCCGATCGAGGAGCTGGAGCGCGAGCTCGGGGTCCACAACGCGATCAAGCTCGCGTCGAACGAGAACCCGCTGCCGCCATCCGACCGCGTGCAGAAGGCGATCCTCGCGACGCTCAACCACCTCAACCGCTACCCGGACGGCAGCGGCTTCTACCTGCGCCAGGCGCTCGCCAAGAAGCACGGCGTGTCGCCCGACCATGTCGTGCTCGGCAACGGCTCGAACGAGCTGATCGAGCTGCTCGTGCGGACCTTCCTCCGGCCCGGCGACGAGGCGGTCGTCCCGCACCCGTCGTTCGTCGTCTACCCGATGATCGTCCAGGCGGCCGGGGGTGTCCGCGTCATGGTGATGCTGAAGGAGCACCGCCTCGACCTCGAAGCGATGGCGCGCGCGATCACGCCGATGACGAAGGTCGTCTTCATCGCGAACCCCAACAACCCTACCGCGACGATCGTGACGGCCGACGAGGTCGAACGCTTCATGGCGCGCGTCCCGGAGCGGACCATCGTCGTCTTCGACGAGGCGTACATCGAGTTCGCGCTCGGCCCCGACTTCCCGGACACGCTCAACTACGTCAAGCAGGGGCGCAAGGTCGCCGTCCTCCGCACCTTCTCGAAGGCGACGAGTCTGGCGGGGCTCCGCGTGGGCTACGGCGTCGCGGAGGCGGACGCCGTCGCGTTGATGAACCGGATCCGCCAGCCGTTCAACGTCAACTCGCTCGCGCAGGCGGGCGCGCTCGCGGCGCTGGAGGACGAGAGCCACGTCCTCGAGTGCGTCCGGATGATCGAGGCGGGGCGGCATTTCCTCTACGACGAGTTCAAGACGCTCGGCGTGCAGTACGTGCCCTCGCGTGCCAACTTCATCCTGGTCGACGTCGGCCGGAGCGCGGCGGACATCTACCAGAAGCTCCTCCACGAGGGCGTGATCGTGCGCCCCATGACGCCGTTCGGCATGGAGACGGCGCTGCGCATCACGGTGGGGACTCCCGAAGAGAACCGGAAGCTCGTCAGGGCGCTGCGCACCGTGCTCGGAAAGAAGTCTGTGTGATCCAGCGGCTCGCGATCGTCGGCGTCGGGCTCCTCGGAGGATCGGTCGCCAAGGCGGCCCGCTCCGGCGAGCTGGTGCGCGAGATCGTGGGCGTGGGTCGCGACGAGGCGCGCCTGGGCGCGGCGCTGAGTGACGGCACCCTCGATCGCGTCACGACCGACCTCAACGTTGGTGTGAGCGACGCCGACTTCGTCCTCCTCGCCGTCCCGGTCCTGGCGATCGAGGCGCTCCTGCCGCGCGTCTGGCGGGCGGCGGCCGACGGCGCCGTCGTGACGGACGTCGGCTCGACGAAGGCCGGAATCGCGCGCGTCGCGGATCGGCTCACCGCGGGACGGGCGCTCGCCTTCGTGGGAAGCCACCCGATGGCGGGCTCCGAGCGGAGCGGCTACGGCGTCGCGCGGGCGGATCTCTTCCGGTCGGCCACGGTGGTCGTGACCCCGACCGACCGGACCGAGCCGCACGCCGTGAAGGCCGTGGCCGGGTTCTGGGAAGCGCTGGGCGCGCGCGTGAGCGCCCTCGATCCGGAGACTCACGACCAGGCGGTCGCGGCCATCAGTCACCTGCCGCACCTCGTCGCCTACGCGCTCGTGGACGGCGCGGCGCGCTTCGGACCGACCGCCCTCGAGCTCGCCGCGCGTGGGTTCAAGGACACGACGCGCATCGCGGCCTCCGACCCCGACGTCTGGGCCGAGATCTTCCTGGCCAATCGCGCCGCGCTCGCGGCGAGCCTCGATGCGTTCCGGCAGGCCCTCGCAGAGCTCGAGCGCGCCATCGCGCGCGGCTCCGCCGCGGAGCTCCGCGCCGCGCTCGCGCGGATCAAGGCGGCGCGGGAGGCGCTCCAGTGAGGTTCAGGGTCCATCCGGTGAACCGGCTCCGAGGGACCGCGGAGGTGCCGGGGGACAAGTCGATCTCCCACCGCGCCGCGCTCCTCGGCGCGCTCGCGGAGGGCGTGACGGAAATCCACGGCTGCCTCGAGGCCGAGGACTGCCTGCGCACGCTCGCGGCGGTCGGGGCCCTCGGCGCCGACGTCACCCGGAAGGGGCCCGGCCACTACCGGGTCGCGGGCGCGGGTCGCCACGGCCTCCACGAATCTGACGATGTCATCGACTGCGGCAACTCGGGGACGACGGCGCGTCTGCTCTTGGGGGTGCTGGCGGGCCAGCCCTTCTGCACGCTGCTCACCGGCGACGCGTCCCTCCGGCGGCGCCCGATGGCGCGCGTGACCGAGCCGCTCGGTCGCATGGGCGCGACGATCGTGGGGCGGGCCCAGGCCACGCGCTTGCCGCTCGCGGTGCAGGGGGCGCGGCCGCTCCGGGCGATCGCGCACACCTCTCCCGTCGCCTCGGCGCAGGTGAAGTCGGCGGTCCTGCTCGCCGGGCTCTACGCCGACGGCCCCGTCTCGGTGCACGAGCCGGCGCCCTCGCGCGACCACTCCGAGCGTATGCTCCGCCGCTTCGGCGCGCGGCTCCGCGCGGAGGGGACCGCGGTGAGGCTCGAGCCCGGCGACCTCTACGGGACCACCGTGCACGTCCCCGGCGACATCTCCTCGGCCGCGTTCCTGCTCGTCGCCGCGGCAATCGTACGCGACGCGGAGGTGAGCGTGACGCGGGTCGGCGTGAATCCGACGCGCACGGGGATCCTGACGGTGCTCGAGGCGATGGGCGCGCGCGTCGAGGTGGCGCGGGCCGAAGAAGACATTGAGCCCACGGCGAATCTCACCCTCGGCGCGGCCGAGCTGCGGGCGGTGCGCGTGGGCGGGCCGCTCGTGCCCCGCTTGATCGACGAGGTTCCGGCGCTCGCCGTCGCCGCCGTCGTCGCGCGCGGGGTCACCACGATCGGCGACGCGGGCGAGCTACGGGTCAAGGAGTCGGACCGCATCGCGACGCTGGCGCGCGAGTTCGGGAAGATGGGGGTGCGTGTCGAGGAGCGGGCTGACGGCATGGTGATCGAGGGCCCCCAGCCCTTCCGCGGCGCACGCGTCGCGAGCGGCGGTGATCACCGGATGGCCATGGCGCTGGTGGTGGCGGGGCTCGTGGCCGACGGCGAGACGGTCGTGGAGGACACGGCGTGCGTCGCGACGTCCTTCCCCCAGTTCGTCGAGACGCTGAACGGGCTGGCCGGCGGGCCGGCGGTGACCGTCGAGGCATGACGGAGCGTGAGGGACGTGAGCCGGTGATCACGATCGACGGTCCAGCGGGCGCGGGCAAGAGCACGGTGGGGCGACGCCTCTCCGAGCGGCTCGGGTACCGGTTCATCGACACCGGGGCCATGTACCGCGCGCTGGCGCTCTCGGTGGACGAGGCCGGGCTCTCGCCCGACGACGAGGCGAAGCTCTCCGCCCACCTCGAGGGCGTGGAGGTCCGCCTTCAAGGGGATCGGGTGCTCCTGAACGGACGGGACGTGACCGCGGCGATCCGGACGGCACGCATCAGCGGACTCACGTCGCGCCTCACGCGGCACGCGATCGTCCGGGAGAAGGTCACGCCGCTCCAGCGACGTGCGGCTGCCCAGGGCGGCGTGGTCCTCGAGGGCCGCGACACGGGGACCGTCGTGTGTCCGGACGCCGAGGTGAAGTTCTACTTGGACGCGACGCTCGACGAGCGCGCGCGGCGACGGAAGGCCGAGTTCGCCGCGCAGGGCGTTCAGGTCGACTTCGCGGCGGTGCGAAGCGAGATCGCCCAGCGGGACACGGACGACACGGCCCGCGCGCTCGCGCCGCTGCGAAAGGCAGACGACGCGATCGAGGTGGACAGCTCCGCGCTCGCGATCGACGAGGTCATCGAGCGGATGCTGGCCGAGGTCGCCCGGCGCCGGCGCGGCGGGGGCCGGACCGCCGCGCCGCGGGCGGGACGCCGATGAAGCCCCGGGCTCCTTGGGCAGGCCACCCACGATATGCGCCGGCCTCGCGGACCTCGCTATGATGAAGCCCCGGGCTCCTTGGACAGGCCACCCACGACATGCGCCGGCCTCGCGGACCTCGCTATCATGAGCCGTCCCTACGCATGGGTGAAGCCGGTGGTCGCGGTGCTGATGCGGCTCTTTTTCCGGGTCGAGGTGAAGAACCCCGAGCACGTGCCGCTCGCCGGGGCGGTGCTGCTCGTCGCCAACCACTCGAGCCTGCTCGATCCGCCGCTGGTCGGCGGGGTCTTGCCGCGGCAGCTCTCGTTCCTGGCGAAGGCGGAGCTGTTCCGGATCCCGTTGTTCGGGCCGCTGATCCGGCGGCTCAACGCGCGGCCGGTCCGGCGCGAGGGGCCGGACCCCGGCGCGCTCCGGATGGCGCTGCGCGTCCTCGAGGAGGACGGCGCGCTGCTGATCTTCCCCGAGGGGACCCGGGGCGCGGAGGGGGTGCTCCGGCCGGCGAAGGCGGGCGCGGGCATGCTGGCCGTCAAGAGCGGCGCGCCCGTGGTGCCGGTGTACATCAGCGGCAGCGGGCGCGCGTGGCCGCGGGGCCAGCGGCTCTTCCGGCCCGCGAAAGTTACCGTGGCGTTCGGCCCGCCGCTCCGCTTCGACGACGGGCGGCGGGCCGAAGGCCACCGGCGCACCCAGTACGAGACCGCGAGCCGCGCCATGATGGCGGCGATCGCACGACTCAAAGACTCCGCGGCGGCCGACGGGACGCGAGTGGTCGTGCGAGCCGCAGGGCGTCGCGGGGCCGGGGCCCCGCCGCCCGAGGCGAGCCTATGAACCGCGAGCCGCGAGCGCACGCTCAAATCCAATGACTGGAGGAACAGGCGGGATGAAGACGGACGAACCCAAGCACCCCCTCGGCGGACCGCGAAAGGAGGGACACGAGGCGGCCGAGGAGCGGATGGAGGACTGGTTCCGCGAGGGCGCGACCAGCGAGTTCGAAGAGGGCGAGGTCGTGCGCGGCCGCGTCGTCCAGGTGACCCCGACGGAGGTCCTCGTGGACGTCGGCTACAAGAGCGAGGGCGCGATCCCGATCGAGGAGTTCCACCGTCACGGCAAGCTCCCCAAGGTCGGCGACCAGATCGAGGTCTACCTCGAGGCGAAGGAGGACTCCGAGGGGCTGATCGTCCTCTCGAAAGACAAGGCCGACAAGATCAAGGTGTGGGACGCGATCACGCAGGCCCACGACAAGGGGCTGCCGGTCGAGGGCCGGGTCGTGGAGGTCGTCAAGGGCGGCCTGGCGGTGGACGTGGGCGTGAAGGCCTTCCTCCCCGGCTCGCAGGTGGACCTCCGGCCCGTGAAGAACCTCGCCGCGATGGTCGGACAGACGATCCGCGCGAAGGTGATCAAGCTGAACCGGCGCCGTGGCAACGTCGTCCTTTCAAGACGGGCCGTCCTCGAGGAGGAGCGCGAAGAGAAGAAGAAGCACACGCTCGAGGTCCTCTCGGAGGGCATGGTGCTCACGGGCACCGTGAAGAACATCACGGACTACGGCGCGTTCATCGACCTGGGCGGCATCGACGGGCTCCTGCACGTCACCGACATGAGCTGGGGGCGCGTGGGGCACCCGTCGGAGATCTTTCAGGTCGGTGACCAGATCGAGGTGGTCGTGCTGCACTTCGACCGCGAGACGGGCCGCGTCTCGCTCGGCTACAAGCAGAAGTCGTCGGACCCGTGGGAGCGCGTCGAGCAGACGTTCGCGCCGGGCACGAAGACCCGCGGCAAGGTGGTGAGCCTCACCAATTACGGTGCGTTCATCGAGCTGGAGCCCGGCGTCGAGGGGCTCGTCCACGTCTCGGAGATGTCGTGGACGCGCCGCGTGCGCCATCCGTCGAAGCTGGTGAACGTGGGCGACGAGGTCGACGTGATCGTCCTCGACGTCAACCGCGCCGCCAAGCGCATCTCGCTCGGGATGAAGCAGGTCGAGCCCGACCCGTGGGCGACGATCGAGGAGCGCTACCACCCCGGGGCGCGCGTCGCGGGCAAGGTGCGCAACCTGACCGACTTCGGCGCGTTCATCGAGCTCGAGCCCGGCGTGGACGGCCTCCTGCACATCTCCGACATGTCCTGGACGCGCAGCGTCGGCCATCCGTCGGAGATCCTCAAGAAGGGGCAGGACCTCGAGACGCAGATCCTCAACGTCGACAAGGAGAACAAGCGGATCTCCCTCGGGCTCAAGCAGATCCAGCCCGACCCGTGGGCGACGGTCGCCCAGCGCTTTCCGATGGGCTCGCGCGTCACCGGCAAGGTGGTGCGGCTCACCGACTTCGGCGCGTTCATCGAGCTCGAGCCCGGCGTGGACGGCCTCCTGCACATCTCGCAGATGTCGAACCGGCCGATCAACCGGCCCGACGAGATCGTCAGCGTCGGCGACGAGCTCACGCTGCTCGTCATCCGCGTCGACCCCAACGAGCGGCGCATTGGGCTCTCGCTGAAGGAGCTCGCCCACGCCATCGAGCCGCCACGCCCGGAGGAGAGCCCCCGCGGCCGCCGAGGGAAGCGCGGCAAGCATCGGGATGACTTCGACGACGACGAGGAGTAGGCCGCCCCGCCGCGTCGCGGTGATCGGCGCGGCGCTCGTCATCTATCTGGGCACGGCCGCGCTCTTCGTGGCGGTCGCGTCGTCCATGCTCGGCGTGTCACGGCGCGGGGGCGGCGCCCTCTTCGGCGAGCGCATCGCCATCGTCGAGCTGGAGGGCCTCATCGTCGACGTCGACGACCAGGTCCGCGAGCTCCGTGCCTATCGTGACAACCCCGGCATCCGTGCGGTCGTGCTTCGCATCAACAGCCCCGGCGGCGCGGTCGCGCCCACGCAGGAATTGTACGGCGCGATCCGGCGGCTCCGGGAGGCGGGGAAGCCCGTGGTTGCCTCGCTCGGCGCGGTGGCGGCGTCGGGCGGCTACTACATCGCCGTCGCGGCCGACCAGATCTACGCGAACCCCGGGACGCTCACCGGGTCCATCGGCGTGGTCATGCAGATGGCGAACCTGAACGCGCTCATGAAGAAGGTGGGCGTCGAGTACGTGGTCGTGAAGGCGGGCGAGTTCAAGGACGTCGGCAACTTCGCGCGTCCCATGACCGCCGAGGAACACCGGATCCTCCAGGCGCTCCTCGACGACGTCCACGGCCAGTTCATCGCCGCGGTGGCCGACGGCCGCAAGCTCGACCGGGCGGTGGTCCGTCGGTTCGCCGATGGCCGCGTCTTCTCGGGAACCCAGGCCAAGGCGCTCCACATGATCGACGAGCTTGGTGGGCTCGAGGAGGCGGTCGAAGGCGCCGCCACGCTGGCGGGGCTCCCGAAGCCGCCGAGGGTGATCGGCCCGCGGCGACGGTTTTCGATCGTCGATCTGCTCCGGAACCAGCTCGGCCTGACGGGTCTCGCCACGCCCACGCTCCCACTGCTCAAGACGCCACTCTACCTGATGGACTGAGGACGGTGATCACGAGCCAATGCTCGAGCCGAGTCGTATCGATCGAGAGGTAAATCGCCGTGGTGGTTTGAGAATATGAGCTCGGAGACCTGCCAGGAACCCCGGCGCGCGTCCACCCCAACAACGCGTGAACGCGGCGTTTCCGAGGCGCTCGCCGGAGCCCGACGGCATCCGAGACCCGGTGGGGTCTAACTCCTTACGTTGGTTGACATTCTTCCAGACAGCGTGCTAGGTTGCCAGGGAGCTTCGAGCGCGGGATTTGGCCCAATCAGGACGGGAGCCGACGATGACCAAAGCGGACCTGATCGACGAAGTCTCGAAGATCGCGAACCTGACCAAGAAGGAAACCGAGACGATCGTCAACACGATCTTCGACAACATCACCGACGCGTTGTCGAAGGGCGATAAGGTCGAGCTGCGGGGGTTCGGGAGCTTCCGTATCCGTCACCGGAACTCGCGCAAGGGGCGCAACCCCAAGACCGGGTCGAGCGTGGACGTCCCCCAGAAACGGGTCCCGTTCTTCAAGGTCGGAAAGCGACTGCGCGAGCTCGTCAACGCGTGAGCTCCCCCCGCCCGGTGTGAAGCGCCTCTGGGCGCCCTGGCGCATGGGGTACGTCGGCGCCGCGCGGGCGCCCGTCGGCTGCGTGTTCTGCGCGGCCCGCTCAGGCAGCGATGACCGATCGAGTCTCGTGCTCTGCCGCCGGGACCTCGCCTTCCTCATTCTCAACGCTTATCCCTACACGCCGGGCCACCTCATGGCCGTGGTGAACCGCCACGTCGGGACGCTCACCGACGCGACCGCCGACGAGATCGGCGCCTCAATGGAGCTGGTGAAGCTCGCCGTCGCGGTCCTCACCGTCGAATACCGCGCGGAGGGGTTCAACATCGGGCTGAACCAGGGGCGCGTCGCGGGCGCCGGCATCACCGATCACCTGCACGTCCACGTCGTGCCGCGCTGGAACGGCGACACGAACTTCATGCCGGTGCTCGACGACGTCCGCGTCCTCCCCGAGGCGCTCGAGACGACCTACGACCGGCTCCGGGGTCGCGTCGTTGGCTGACCTCGGGGGCGCGCTCACGCCGATGATGCGGCAGTACCGGGAGCTCAAGCGCCGGTATCCCGACTACCTCCTGCTCTTCCGCCTCGGCGACTTCTACGAGACCTTCTTCGAGGACGCGGAGGTCGCCGCGCGGCTGCTCCAGATCACGCTGACGTCGCGCCAGGGCGCGCCGATGGCGGGGATCCCCCACCACGCGGCCGACGGCTACATCGCGCGGCTCGTCCGGGCGGGGCGGAAGATCGCGATCTCCGAGCAGCTCGAGGCGCCGGACAAGGCCAAGAAGCTCCTCAAGCGGGACGTCGTCCGCATCATGACACCCGGCACGATCACCGACACCGCGTACCTGGCGGGCGCGGCGAACAACTTTCTCCTGACCGTCGTCCGGGGCCGCGAGGCGCGGGGTGTGGCGCTCCTCGACGTGTCCACGGGTGACTTTTGGGTCGGCGAGGACGGCGCGCGCGAGGATGCCGTGCTCGCCGCCGCGCTGCTCCGGCGGCCCGCGGAGATCCTGATGCCCGCGCGGACGCGCGAGGACCGCGCGCTCCTCGCGCGCCTCGAGGCCAGCGGTGCGACGCTGACCGTCTGGGAGCCCGATGCGGGCGGCCCGCGCCGCGCCGCCGCCGATCTCTGTGCCCACTTCCAGGTCGACGCGCTCGACCGGTTCGGCGTCGGTGACATGACCGCGGGGGTGGAGGCCGCGGCCCTCGCCCTAGCCTACCTCCGGGCCACCCAGGGCGCCGCGCTCGGTCACCTCCGGCACCTCACGCGGCTCACGGCGGTGGACGCCATGGTCCTCGACGCGACGGCGGTCGAGACCCTCGAGCTCCTCCAGGGCAGCGGCGGGGACGCTCGCGCGTCGCTCTTCGGCGTGCTCGACCGGACGATGACGGCGATGGGGGCGCGGCTCCTCCGTCACTGGCTTCTCCGGCCGCTCCTCGATCCCGCGGCGGTCGACGAGCGCCAGGCCGCGGTCGCCGCGCTGGTCGCGGAGCCCGCCCGGCGCGCGCGGCTGCGCGCCCTCCTCCGGCCCATGGGTGACCTCGAGAGGCTGACGAGCCGCGCGGCGCTCGGCCAGGCCCACGCGCGCGACCTGGTCGGCCTCCGGGCGTGTCTGGCACCGCTCGGCGAGATCCGCGAGACCTGCCGGGGGGTCGAGGCGCGGCTACTCGCCGCCGCGGCGGCGGACCTCGCCGACCTCGAGCCGTTGCGCGCGCTTCTCGAGGCCGCGTTGGTCGACGAGCCGCCTCTCGGGCTGCACGACGGCGGGATCATCCGGGAGAGCTGGAACGACGCGCTCGGAGCGATCGTGCGGGAGGCGAGAGAGGCGCGAGACTGGATCGCCGGGCTCGAGGAGCGCGAGCGCGTCCGCACCGGGATCCCGTCGCTGCGCGTCCGGTTCAATCGCGTGTTCGGCTACGGCATCGAAGTCACCCACGCCCACACGGCGCGCGTCCCCGACGGGTACATCCGCCGGCAGACGCTCACGGGCGCCGAGCGCTACGTGACCGCGGAGCTGAAGGAGTACGAGGCCAAGGTGCTCGGCGCCGACGAGCGGCGCCGCCGGCTCGAGCACGAGCTGTTCGAGGAGGTCCGGCGCCAGGTCGGCGCGCAGGCCGCGGAGCTGCTCACGACGGCGCGCGCGCTGGCGCGGCTCGACGCCCTCGCCTCACTCGGCGAGATCGCCCACGCGCGGGGCCACGTCCGTCCCGTCGTGGACCGCGGCGATGGCCTCTCGATCGTCGACGGCCGCCACCCGGTGCTCGAGGCCCACCCCGGGGTCGTCGTGACGCCAAACGACGTCGCGCAGGACGGCCTGGCGCCCATCGTCATCCTCACGGGGCCGAACATGTCGGGCAAGTCCGTCTACCTCCGGCAGACGGCCCACATCGTGATCATGGCGCAGATGGGAGCCTTCGTGCCCGCGCGCGAGGCGCGGATCGGCGTGATCGACCGGATCTTCACGCGCGTCGGCGCCCAGGACAACCTCGCCCGCGGCCAGAGCACGTTCCTGGTCGAGATGGTCGAGACCGCCACGATCCTCAACAACGTCACGCCGCGGAGCCTCGTGCTCCTCGACGAGGTCGGGCGGGGTACCTCTACCTTCGACGGGCTCGCCATCGCCTGGGCCGTCGTCGAGGCGCTCCACGAGCGGGGACGGGGCGCGAAGGTCCTCTTCGCGACGCACTTCCACGAGCTGACCCGCCTGGCCGGACGGCTGCCGGGTGTGCGGAATTTCCACGTCGCGGTGCGCGAGTGGAACGACGAGATCATCTTCCTGCACAAGGTCCAGCCGGGGGCGACCGACCGGAGCTACGGGATCCAGGTGGCGCGGCTCGCGGGGCTGCCGCCCGAAGTCATCGCGCGCGCCAAGGCGCTCCTCGCCGAGCTCGAAGAGGCGGGGCAGGTGCGGGCCGACGCGCGTGACGCCGTCCAGCTCGGCCTCTTCGCGTCCGCGGCGCCCGATCCCGTCGTCACGGAGCTCGCGACGCTCGACCTCGCCCACCTGACGCCCCTCGAAGCGCTCAACCTCCTGCACAAATGGCAAGCGCGGGCTGTTGGAGCAGGGGCCGCCAGGCCGGCTCGCGCCGTGGGAGTGCGAGCCGCAGCCGAAGGCGAGGCGAGCCTGTGACCGTGGCCGTGCGAAGCCGCAGCGCGTCCGAGGCGCGAGGCGAGCCTGAATCAGCGGGCCTGCCCGAGGAGCCTGCGTGACGCGGATCCGACGGCTGCCCGATCACCTCGTCAACAAGATCGCGGCGGGCGAGGTCGTCGAGCGTCCCGCCTCCGCGGTCAAGGAACTGGTGGAGAACGCGCTGGACGCCGCGGCCGGGAGCATCGCGGTGGACCTGTCGGACGGCGGCGCCGTTCTGATCCGGGTGACCGACGACGGCGCCGGCATCGCGCCCGAAGACGTGCCGCTCGCGCTCGAGCGGCACGCGACCTCCAAGCTCGGGGGCGACGAGGACCTCGAGGGGATCGCGACGCTCGGCTTCCGGGGCGAGGCGCTCGCGGCGATCTGCGCGGTCTCGCGCTTCACCCTGACGAGCCGCGCGCGCGGCCAGACGGAGGGTGTGCGCCTCGCGGGCGAGGGCGGCAGGGTCACGCAGCGACTCACGGTGCCTGGGGAGCCGGGGACGACCGTCGAGGTGCGCGACCTCTTCTTCAACACGCCGGCCCGGCTCAAGTTCTTGAAGGCGCCCGCCACCGAGCTCGCGACGAGCCTGCGCGCGCTCACCCAGCTCGCGCTGGCGCATCCGGTCGTCGCGCTCCGCGTGACGAACAACGGGCGCGCCGCGCTCACGGCGCCCGCGGCGAAGGATCTGCGCGAGCGGGCGGGCGCCGTCTGGAGCTGGGAGGTCGCCGGCCGGCTCCTGGCCGTGGACCACGCCGCGCACGGCGTCGCCATCGACGGCCTCGCGAGCCCGCCCGACCTCACGCGCGGCGGCCGCGAGGAGCTGGTGATGATCGTCAACGGACGTCCCGTGCGCGATCCCGCCCTCACGCAGGCGATGCTCGACGCGTACCGGCCGCTGCTCCCGCGTGACCGGTTCCCGATGGTGGTCCTCACGCTCGCGCTCCCGGAGACCGATGTGGACGTGAACGTCCATCCCACAAAGGCGTGGGTGCGCTTCCGCCACCCGCGCCTGATCGCCGAGACGGTGGCCGCGGCGCTCCAGCAAGCGCTGCGGCGCCCCGCCGTGGTCCCTGGCGTCCCCATAGAAGGCCGGGAGGCGCAGGCGCCCGCCACCGGACCCGCGAGCTTCGCCGCCGAGCAGGCCGCGCTCTTCGGGGAAGCCGCCCTCGTGGACGCGCGTCCGCTCTTCGGCCGGGTGCTCGGGCAGGTCCAGGACACGTTCGTCGTGTCGGCGTCCGACGAGGAAGTCTTCTTCCTCGACCAGCACGTCGCTCACGAGCGTGTGATCTTCGAGCGGCTCCGGCGCGAGCTCGACGCTGGGACGCCCGGCGCGCAAACGTTGCTCTTCCCCGAGCCGCTCGACCTCGCGCCCGGCGCGCGGGCCGTGCTCGAGCGCTGGCGGGCGCCGCTCGAGCGGCTCGGCTTCGCCTTCGAGGAGTTCGGCGGCGGCGCGATCGTCCTCCGCGCCGTTCCCGCACTCCTGAGGGGCGACGAGCCCAAACGGCTCATCGAGGCGGCGGTGGACGAGTTCGCGGGGCCGAAGGCCGGCGAGCCGGCCGTCGACCGGGCGTTGGCGTTCGTCGCCTGCCGGGCGGCGGTGAAGGCGAATACGCCGCTCGCGCGCGAGGAGATGGAGCGGCTCGTGACGGAACTCGGCACGGCCGCGACGCCCTACTTCTGCCCGCACGGGCGGCCGATCGTGAGCCGCGTGTCGCTGGGTGACATCCGGCGAGAGCTCAAGCGGAGCTGGTAGTGCGAGCCGCAGGGCGTCGCGGGGCTGGGGCCCCGCCGGCCGAGGCGAGCCTATGATTCTGATCGTGCGAGCCGAGCGGACACGACGAGCCCGAGAGGAGTGGTAGGACGCGTACACTGGGGTCGATGGCCGGACACGCGAAGCCCCGCCTGGTCGTGATCGCAGGCCCGACCGGCGCCGGAAAGACGGCGGTCGCGGTGGCGCTCGCCCGCCTGCTGCCGATCGAGGTGATCAGCGCGGACTCGCGGCAGGTCTACCGCGGCATGGACGCGGCGACCGGGAAGCCTACCGCCGAGGAGCGCGCCGCCGTCGTCCACCACTTGATCGATGTGGTCGATCCCGACGACCGGTACCAGGCGGCTCGATTCCGCGGAGACGCCGCGACGCTCGTCGAGCGGATCCGCGCGCGGGACGCCGTGCCCGTCGTCGTCGGGGGCACCGGGCTCTACATCCGCGCGCTCGTCCGCGGCCTCGACACGGCTCCCGCCGCCGATCCGTCGTTCCGGCGTGAGCTGGCCGCGATCGCCCGCCGTGAGGGGCGTCCCGCGCTCTGGGAGCGGCTCCGGTCCCTGGCGCCGGAGATCGCGGCACGCCTGCACCCGAACGACGAGGTGCGGGTGATCCGGGCCCTCGAGATCGTGCGGGGGGGCGGCGGCGCGCTCTACGGTGCCGGCCGCTGGGGGGATGCTGGCGGGCCGTACGACGTGACGTACGTCGGGCTCACACTGGACCGCGCGGCGCTAGCGAAGCGCTTGCGCGCGCGTGCCCAGGCGTTTGTTGCCGCCGGCCTCAGGCAGGAGATCCGGCGGCTCCTGGCCCGGGGCTACGCTCCCGAGCTGCCGTCGCTCCAGTCGATAGGGTACCGTGAGTTCGTCGAGGTCGAGCAGGGCCGGCTCACGGAGGACGAGGCGCTCCGGCGGATGCAGCGGGACACGGTGCGCTACGCCAAGCGGCAGTGGACCTGGTTCACGCGCGAGCCCGACATCGAGTGGATCGACGTCGAGGCGGCCGGTAGCCCGGCGAGAGTCGCCGAGAGGATCGCGCGCCAGCTCGCCCCGGCGTGGAAGGAGGGCGTGACCGCGTGAGAGACGGTCGGCGGAACGGGGTCACACGGAGCGGCGAGCGGGCCGTCATCGGGGCGGTGCGCCTGCCCTCGCAGCGTCGGTGGGAGATCGAGGAGTCGCTCGAAGAGCTGGTGGGGCTGGTCGAGGCGGCCGGCGGCTCCGTCGTCGAGCGCGTCGTCCAGGAGCTGCGGTCGCCGACCCCGGCGCTCTACTTCGGTAAGGGGAAGATCGAAGAGATCGGGCGGACGGCGCAGGAGAGGGACGCCAACCTCTTCGTCTCCGACGACCAGCTGTCGCCCATCCAGGAGCGCAACGTCTCCAAGGCGCTCGGGATCAAAGTGGTCGACCGCACCGCGCTGATCCTCGACATCTTCGCGCAGCGCGCGCGCTCGAGCGAGGGCAAGCTCCAGGTGGAGCTCGCCCAGCTCACCTATCTCCTGCCGCGGCTCGTGGGACAGTGGCGCCACCTCGAGCGTCTCGGCGGCGGCATCGGCACGCGGGGTCCGGGCGAGACCCAGCTCGAGTCCGACCGCCGCGTCATCCGCCGCCGCGTCATGAAGATCCGGGGCGAGCTCGAGCGGGTCCAGGTCCACCGCCGCCTCCAGCGCGCCGGGCGGCGGCGGATGGGCGCGCCCGTCGTCGCGCTCGTCGGGTACACCAACGCGGGCAAGACGACGCTCCTGAACCGTCTCGCCGGCGTGGCCCTCACGACCGCGGATCGGCTCTTCGTCACGCTCGATCCCGCGGCGCGGCTGGTCGAGCCCGCGGACCACCAGCCGTTCATCCTCACGGACACGGTCGGCTTCATCCGCAAGATTCCGCACGAGCTGGTCGCCGCGTTCCGCGCCACGCTCGAGGCGCTGAAGGACGCCGACCTCCTCCTGCACGTCGTGGACGCGAGCCACCCGGCCATGGAGGAGCATATGCGGGCGGTCGAGGCGCTCCTCGGCGAGCTCGAGGTCGCCGACCGGCCGACGGTGCTCGCGTTCAACAAAATGGACCGGGTCGACGGCGACCTCGGGGCGTACCGGCAAGGGGTCGCGATCTCCGCGGCGACCGGCGCCGGGATCGATCGGCTCCTGACGGCGATCGACGCGGCGTTGCCGGTCGCCGGGGTCGTCACGCTCTCCATCCCGCACGCGGACGGTCCCGCGCTCGCGCTGTGCTACGAGCGAGGGCGCGTGCTCGCCCGCGCCGACGGGCCCGACGCCGTGCGCCTCGAGGTCCAACTGCCGCGGGCGCTCCGTGCACGGCTCGCGCCGTACCTCCTCGGCCCGCCCGCAGCGTCGATCGAGATGCTAGACTGAGCGCTCGTCCATGGGGCTTGCCAACTGGCTCACGATCCTCCGCATCCTCCTGATCCCGGTCTTCGTCTCGCTCCTCGTGTACCGGAAGCCGGGACCGGCGCTCGTCGTCTTCGCGGCCGCCGCCCTCACGGATCTGCTCGACGGCTGGATCGCCCGCCGGCAGCGAAGCCAGAGCCGCCTGGGCGCGTTCCTCGACCCGATGGCCGACAAGCTCCTGCTCACGGCGTCCTTCGTGACGCTGACCTATCTCAAGGTGCTCCCGTTCTGGATCGCGGCCGTCGTGATCAGCCGCGACGTGATCCTCGTCGTCGGTACGCTCCTCGTCTATATGCTCGGCGCGCGCGTCCACCCGCGGCCGACGTGGGCGGGCAAGGCCGCGACGTTCTTCCAGGTCCTGACCGTGCTGACCGGGCTCGTCGCGCGCTATCTGCACCTGCCGCTCGTCCCGCGCTTCGTGCTCTGGCTGGCCGCGGCGTTCACGGTCATCTCGGGCCTGCAGTACATCGTGCAGGGGATGAATTTCTTAGAGCCGGGCGAGGAGCGCGAAGAGTCTCGTGAAGACGCCATCGTCCGCTGACGCGGCCGGGGTGGTGGTCGCCCGCGTCCGACCGCGCACCGCGGCCGCTCGGGCCGGCCTCGCCCGCGGCGACCGGGTCCTCGCGATCAACGGCCAACGGCTCCGGGACGCGATCGATTTCGGCTTCCACGCGGGCGAGGAGACGCTCGCGCTCACGGTCGAGCGGGAGGGCGCCGCGCTGACGCTCCCGCTCGAGCGCCGCGGCGCCGATCTCGGCGTCGAGCTCGAGCCGCCCCGGGCGGGTGAGATCGCGACCTGCGCGAACAAGTGCGTGTTCTGCTTCATCCACCAGCTCCCGAAGGGGATGCGGCGGAGCCTCTACGTCAAGGACGACGACTTCCGGCTGTCGTTCCTCCACGGCAACTACATCACGCTCACCGATCTCGACGAGGCGGCGTTCGAGCGCATCATCGAGCAGCGGCTCTCGCCGCTCTACATCTCCGTCCACGCGACCGACCCGACGCTGCGTCACGCGCTGCTCGGGCGCCCGCGCGTCTCCGCCGAGATCCTCCCGCGGCTCGAGCGCCTCGCGCAGGCGGGGATCCGCATGCACGCCCAGATCGTGCTCTGTCCGGGCTGGAACGACGGCCCGTCCCTCGAGCGCACCGTCTTCGACCTCGCCCCCCTCCATCCGCGGGTCGCGACGACCGCGATCGTCCCCGTCGGGCTCACGCGTCACCGCGAGCGGCTGCCCGCGCTCCGGAGCCTCACCCCGGACGAGGCGCGCGCGCTGATCGGGGTCGTGGAGGGCTGGCAGCAAGGCTGGCTCGCCGCGCTCGGCAGCCGTTTCGTCTTCCTCGCCGACGAGATCTACCTGCTCGCTGGCCGGGCGCTGCCGCCCGCCCGCGCCTACGAGGGGTTTCCGGTGGTCGAGGACGGAATCGGGCTGGTCCGCCGGTTCGAGGACGGCTTCGCCCGGGCGATCGCGCGGCGGTCGCGGCCCGCGGTGCGGGGACCCGTCACGCTCGTCACGGGGAAGATGTTCGGCCCGCGCCTCGGCGCGCTGCTCAGAGGGGCCGGGCTCGACGGCGCCGACGTCCGGGTCGTGCCCGTGCCGAACGACTTCTTCGGCAGCGCAATCGGCGTCGCGGGCCTCCTCACCGGCCAGGACATCCGGCGGCATCTCGCGACGCTGCCCGACCTCGGGCGCGCGGTGCTCGTTCCCGCCGTCGCAGTCCGTGACGCGGACGGCGTGTTCCTCGACGACCTGACGCCCGCCGACCTCGGGCGCGACCTCGGCGTGCCGGTGCGGGTCGTCGAGCCGTCGCCGAGCGCGCTCCTCGGAGCCCTCGGCCGCGCGTGAGCGGTCCACGGCGATGGCCCGCTCCACCGATCTGCCCGTCATCGCGATCGTCGGTCGGCCGAACGTCGGCAAGTCTACGCTCTTCAACCGGCTCGTCGGCAGGCGCCGGGCGCTCGTGCGCGACGTCCCCGGCGTCACCCGCGACCGGCTCTATGGCCAGGTGAGCTTCGAGCGCTGGCAAGCGACGGTGATCGACACGGGCGGGTTCGACCCCTCCTCGGAGGAGCCCTTGATCGAGGGCGTGCGCCGTCAGATTCTCACTGCCGTCGAGGAGGCGGACCTCGTGCTCTTCGTGGTGGACGGACGGGACGGGGCGACGGCGCTCGACGCCGAGATCGCGCGCGTCCTCCGCCGCACCGGTCGGCCGGTCGTGCTCGCGGCCAACAAGGTCGACGGGCCGGCGCAGGAGCCCGGCCTCGCCGACCTTTATCGTCTCGGCGTCGGCGAGCCAGTCCCGGTCTCCTCCGAGCACGGCCGAGGCGTCGGCGAGCTGCTCGAGCTGCTGCGCGCCAGGATTCCTGAGGTCTCTACGCCTCCGCCGCGTCCAGGCGCGCCGGTGGACGTGGCGGTCGTCGGCCGGCCGAACGTCGGCAAGTCGTCGCTCGTGAACGCGATGGTGGGCGCCGAGCGGGTGCTCGTACACGAGGCCCCGGGCACGACCCGGGACGCTGTGGATACGACGCTCGTCTACGAGGGGCGCACATACGTGCTCGTGGACACTGCGGGCATCCGGCGCAAGGGGCGCGTCTTCGAGCCCCTCGAGAAGCTGGCCGTGGTGATGGCGCTCCGGAGCCTCGAGCGGTGCCATGTGGCGCTGGTCGTCCTCGACGCCGCCGAGGGAGTCACGGCGCAAGACGCTCACATCGCGGGCTACGCAGATCAGGCGGGCCGCGCGGCCGTGCTCGTCGTCAACAAGTGGGATCTGGTGCCCAAGGGACTGGTGACCAAGGCGGACGTCGTCGAGCAGCTCCGCGACCGGCTGCCCTTTCTCGAGCACGCTCCCGTCTGCTTCACCTCTGCCGTGCGCGGCGAGGGCGTGTCCGACCTGTTCGACACGATCGACGAGGTCGCCGCCGCGTTTGGCCGACGGGTCGGCACGACGGAGGTCACCACGACGCTCCGCTCGGCAATCGAGCGCCGCCCCGTCTCGATCGCCGGCGTGCCGCTGATCTTGAAATCCGCCGCCCAGGTGAGCGCGGCTCCCCCGACCTTCGCGCTGCGCGTGAACAAGCCCGACGACGTCCACCCGTCCTACCAGCGCTACCTGATAAAGTCCCTGCGGCGCGCCTTCGGATTCCCGGGCACGCCGATCCGCCTTTCGCTCCGGAAGGGAGCGGCGAAGCGCGCGCGAGCCCGCAAGGTCCGCCGGTGAGCCGCCGCGAGCGGAACCTCGCCATCACGTTGCTCGCGCTCGTCCTCGCGAGCGGCGCGGGCGTCCTCTGGTCGAATCCGCGCCACCGCGCGTTCTACTTCGGCAGACGGGCCGGCCCGCCGCCCGCATCCGGGCTCGGCGACTCCGCTGGCGCGCCGGCGGTCTCCCCGGTGGCGGCGCTCATTCCGGGGCGTCGTGTGCCGCTGCCCGACGCCGCGGGCCGCATCGTCGTCCGCGTCGCCGACCGGGTCTCGCGTCAGCTGCCGGTCGAAGGGGTGCCGCCCGGCTGGACGCTCAGGGAGTTTGCCGGTCGCGCCTCGATCGAGCTCGTGCGCGCCGAATCGGGCCCGGCGCTCTCGCTGCGGAGCTCGCAGGCATCGTTCGCCCTCTATCGTGACGTGATCGTGGATCTCAGAGAGTTTCCGCTCCTCACGTGGTCGTGGAAGGTGGTCCGCCTCCCGGCGGCTGGTGACGTGCGCCACGCGGCGACCGACGACGAGGCCGCCCAGGTCTACGTCATTTTCCCGCGCTGGCCCGCACCCTTTACGAACAGCGACGTGATCGGCTATGTCTGGGACAGCCGTGCGCCCGTCGGGACCCAGCTCACGAGCCCGAAGGCGGCCAACGTCAGGGTCGTCGTGGTCGAGTCCGGGACGTCGCGCCTGGGCGCCTGGCAGCGCCAGGAGCGGAACGTCGCCGCCGACTACGCCGCCTTGTTCGGGCGCCAGCCGCCTCGGGTGGGGCAGGTGGCTGTCATGATCGACAGTGACGACACGCGGGGCGATGCCGGGGCCTTCTTCGGCGATCTCGTGTTCTCGCGTGGGACCACGGAACGCACGGAAATTCCAACGTCTATGCTAAGATGACGCGCAAATGGCAGCTGACGACAAACGGGGGGGCGGGCTCTATGACGTCGAGCCGCGCCGGTCGATCTTCGCCGCCTTGTGGTTCCGAGTAATCCTGGTCCTGATCGTGGTCGGGGTCATCGGCGCGCTCGCCGTGCCGTACGTCCTCGACGTGGTGAACCCCCCGGGGGTCAAGCCTGCCGTCGTTCCGAAGCCGGCAGCGCCCGCGGTGGCGACGCCGGCTCCTCCTCCGGCTCTGGCACCAGCTCCTGCTCAGGCCCCGGCTCCTGCTCAGCCTCCCGCTCCGAAACCACCCGCGGTCGCGCCGGCCCCGACGCCCGCACCCGCGGCTCAGCCCGCCACGACTGAAGAGAAGCAGGCGGAGCGCCCCACGACGACGAAGCCCGCGAAGCAGACCGCACGCCGGGTTGCGAAGGCGACGGCGACGCCCGTGGCCCCGGCGCGCGGCGCCTACTGGGTCCAGGTCGGCGCGTTCAAGGACCTGGAAAGCGCCAAGCGGCTCGCCGCGCGACTGCGTGACCAGAACTACCCCGTCGAGGAGTCTTCCACGGGCGGTCCGACGCGGCACAACCCGGGCAACACCCCGGCAGCGCCGCCCGGTGGCGACGTGGGCTCCGACAAGTACGACGTGTTCGTCGGCGGGGCGGCCCTCGCGGACGTCACCGCGAAGCTCTCCGCCAAGGGGCTCACGACCGAGCCCGCGCGTGACGGCGTCGTCGTCCGACCGAGCCTGCCCCTGCGCGACGCCGTGGCGCTGTCCAAGGACCTGGCCGCCATGGGTCTGAAGGTCCAGGTGCGCCGGTCCGGCGCGGCGGCTTCCCCGGCGAGCACGCCCGCGGCGAACCCGGGCGGCGACGGGCTCCACCGCGTGCGGGTCGGGCCCTACCCGGATCGCGCCGCCGCGACCTCGGCGCTGAAGGAGCTCGAGGCGACGGGCTACAAGCCCTTCCTCGCGAGGAGGTGAGGCGTCACCGTGACGAAGAACGATCTGGTCAATGCCGTCGCGGCCCACGGGCTCTCCAAGCGCCAGTCGTCATCGGTCGTCGAGTCCGTCTTCGACATCATCTTCCGCTGCTTCGAGCGGGGTGAGGACGTCAAGATCGTCGGCTTCGGGCACTTCCGCATCCGGAAGAAGGCCTCACGGCGTGGACGGAATCCTCAGACGGGCGAATCGATCGAGATCACGGCCCGTCGGGTGCTCACTTTCAAGCCGAGCAAGGGGCTCAAGCAACGGATCAACAGCGCCACGCCGTAACCGACGGACCGACGCCCGCCCCCGAGAAGCTCTACTATCGGATCGGCGAGGTCCAGACGATCACCGGCGTGCCGGCGTACGTCCTCCGTTACTGGGAGTCGGAGTTCAAGCTCCTCCGGCCGAAGAAGAACCCGGCGGGACAGCGCCTCTATCGCCGGCGCGACCTCGACCTCGTGCAGCGTATCAAGGCCCTGCTCTACGAAGAGCGCCTCACGCTCGAGGGCGCCAAGAAGCGCCTCATCGCCGAATCGCGGAAGTCGAGCGACCAGCTCGAGCTCGGCATGAAGGAAACGATCTACGCCGAGGCGCTCCGGCGGATCCGCGACCGCCTCAGCGCGCTCCGCGCGCGCCTGGTCCCTTGAAGGGGTGGGGGGATTCTGCGACAATTCACGCCTGAGGTCGGGGCGTGGCGCAGCCCGGTAGCGCACTAGACTGGGGGTCTAGGGGTCGCTGGTTCAAATCCAGTCGCCCCGACCATTTTTCTCTCCGATGCCCGCGCTGCTGGTCACCAACGATGACGGCGTCCACGCGCCCGGACTCGCCGCTCTCGAAGCGGCGCTGGCCGAGCTCGGCGACGTGTATGTCCTGGCGCCGGAGCGCGAGCAGAGCGCCTGTGGCCACGCGCTGACCCTCCACCGGCCGCTCCGGGTCGACCGCCTCGGGGAGCGGCGGTTTGCGGTGAACGGCACGCCCTCCGACTGCGTCAACCTCGGCGTGCTGGGCTTCTTGGCCGAGCGCCCCGTGCTCGTCGTCGCCGGCGTCAACCACGGCACGAACCTCGGCGACGATGTGACGTACTCCGGTACCGTGTCGGCGGCGATGGAGGGGACGCTGCTCGGCGTGCCCTCGGTCGCCGTGTCGCTCGCGCCCGACGGCGACCTGGCCGTCGCCGCCGAGCTCGCGCGGCTCATCGCGCTGCGGGTGCTCGTCACGGGCCTGCCCAAGAAGACCCTCCTCAACGTCAACGTGCCGGCGCATCCGCCGCGCGGCATCCGCCTCACGCGGCTCGGCCACCGCGTCTACAGCGAGAAGATCGTGGAGCAGACGGATCCCAGGGGGCGCACCCACTACTGGATCGGCGCGGGCGAGGCCCAGTGGGAGGAGCTCCAGGGCACGGACATGGGCGCGCTGCACGAGGGCTACGTCTCGATCACGCCGCTCCACCTCGACCTCACCGACCACCGAGCGGTCGACGCGCTCGCGGACTTTGGGAGAAGCCTCGACGCCCAGTACCGCCCGACGGCCCGAAAGCGCGCGCGGAGCGAGTAGTGGCGCGGGTGTGGGACCCGTTCGAGCTCGTGCGCGCGCAGATGGTGGAGGAGCAGCTCGTGCGCCGCGGGATCACCGACGCGCGCGTGCTCAGCGCCATGGGGAAGGTGCCCCGCCACCTCTTCGTCGAGGAAGCCCTGCGCGGGCGCGCGTACGGTGACCACCCGCTCCCGATCGGCGAGGAGCAGACCATCTCCCAGCCCTACATCGTCGCGCTCATGACGCAGCTCCTCGAGCTCTCGGGGCGCCTGAAGGTGCTCGAGATCGGCACGGGCTCGGGCTACCAGACGGCGGTGCTCGCCGAGTTGGCGCGCCGCGTGTGCTCGGTCGAGCGGCTGCCGCGCCTCGCGGAGCGTGCCCGTGCCCTCCTCGAGCAGCTCGGCCACACGAACGTGTGGGTCCGCGTTGGCAGCGGGACGCTCGGGTGGCCGGACGAGGCGCCGTTCGACCGGATCCTGGTCACCGCCGGCGGACCCGCGGTGCCACCGCCGCTCTTCCAGCAGCTCGCCGAGGGCGGGCGAATGGTGGTGCCGATCGGCGACGCCGTGAACCAGGTGCTGACGCTGGTCGAGAAGGTCGGTGGGGAGATGAAGACGCGCGAGTGCGGCGAATGCAAGTTCGTCAAACTCGTCGGAAAGTACGCGTGGGAGACGTGACCCGGCTTGTGTACAATAAGCCGGTCGCGTCGGGGCGTAGCGCAGCCTGGTAGCGCGCACGGTTCGGGACCGTGAAGTCGGAGGTTCAAATCCTCTCGCCCCGACCAATGTTCTTCCGCCCGGCGGCCAGCGTCGGCCGGTCGCCGGGCGGTCCCCGAATCCGAGTCGAGCCCGCATGAGTGAGCCACGATCCGCGGCGGAGATCGTCATCGAGGGCTACGTGCAGGGAGTCGGGTACCGCAACTTCGCCCAGCGGCGCGCCGAGCGGCTCGGGCTCTCGGGCTTCGTGGCGAACCTCAAGGACGGCCGCGTGCGGGCACGGGCCGAGGGGCCGCGCGCGCTGATCCAGGAGTTCGTTCGCGAGCTGGAGAAAGGGCCGCCGCTGTCACGCGTGGAGAAGGTGACGGTCCGCTGGCTCCCGCCCACCGGCCGCTTCGCCTCGTTCGACATCCGCTTCGCCGAGTTCGAGCCGTGAGGCTCGGCGTGCGTCGTGATGTCACGATGCTCGGCCTGGCCGCGGCGGGGCTCGTCGTCGTCGTGAGCGCGTCCGCGGCGGCCGCCGGTGCGCCCCTGGACGGCGTGCCCGCCGAGCCGCGCGTCCACGAGGTGAAGGCCGGCGACACGCTCGTCAAGCTCGCGGAGCGCTACGGCGTGAGCGTCATGGCGATCGTGGCCGAAAATCGCCTGCCGAGCGCGCGCGTCGTGCTCAGGATCGGCCAACGCCTCGACATCCCGCTCGCGCCGTCCGCGAGCGTACGCCGCGTCGCCGTGCAGCAAGACGACGCGGGCGAGCGCGCCGCCGCGCGGCCCGCGTCGCGGCCGCCGAGCCCGCGCGTCCCGGAGCACCTCGAGCTCGGAGTGCCCGATGCGGACGAGCTCGGCGGGGTGTTCGTCTGGCCCATCGAGGGCCCCGTGTCCTCCACCTTCGGCCGGCGGCGCAGCGGCTGGCACGCCGGCATCGACATCAAGGCCGAGCCCGGCACGCCCGTCAAGGCGGCGGCACCCGGCGTCGTCGTGATGAGCGGCGTCGAGCCCCGCTACGGTCGCGTCGTCAAGATCGCGCACGGCGGCGGCTTCCTCACGGTCTACGCCCACAACGATGCGAACCTCGTCGAGGCGGGCGACCGGGTCGCGGCCGGCGAGACGATCGCGACGGTTGGCCGGACCGGCCGCGCGACGACCGACCATCTGCACTTCGAGATCCGTCGCCAGGGGCGCACCTACAATCCCCTGTACCTCCTGCCGCTCCCGCCGCGGATTGCGCGCGTGGAGGAGACGGACGACAATCCGTCCGATGAGTGACGAGGCCCACGAGGTCCTTCCCGACGAGCCGCTCGACACGCTGCCCGACGAGGTCGACGAGGACGTTCGGGACGAGACACGCGAGACCAGCCGCGAGAACCTCCGCGTCTACCTGAAGGAGATCGCGCGGATCCCGCTCCTGACGCGCGAGCAGGAGGTGGAGCTCGCGCGGCGGGCCCGCACCGGCGACGAGGCCGCGAAGGCGAAGCTCATCGAGTCGAATCTGCGCCTCGTCGTGCAGATCGCCCGCCGCTACCTGAACCGCGGCCTCCCGCTTCCCGACCTGATCGAGGAGGGAAACCTCGGGCTCCTGCGCGCCGTCGACAAGTTCGACGCCGAGCGCGGCACCCGCTTCTCGACCTACGCGGCGTGGTGGGTGCGCCAGGCGGTCGAGCGGGCGCTCGCGAACCAGGCGCGGACGATCCGCCTCCCGGTGCACGTCGAGCTGCTGCTCGGGCGCTACGCGCGCGAGCAGAAGCGACTGAGCCAGGAGCTCGGGCGCCCGCCGACGTCCGCCGAGCTGGCCGCCGCCCTCGGCATGGGCGTCGAGCAGGTGGAGGAGCTCGAGGAGATCAACCAGCGCCCGGTGTCGCTCGAGGCCCCGCTGAAGGACGGCGAGGGCCGTGTCGCCGACCTCGTCGCCGATCCGTCGCCCGGCCCGAGCGACGCCGTCGGCGCCCTGCTACGCGAGCGCGCAGACCTCGTGTCCGTCCTCGACGACCTCGCCGAGAATGAGCGCCTGGTCCTCCGCCGCCGCTTTGGCCTCGATAGCGAACCGCCCGAGACGCTTGAGGCGATCGGCCGGCGCCTGGGCCTCACCCGCGAGCGCGTCCGCCAGATCGAGGCCGGAGGCTTGCGGAAGCTGCGCGCGCTGCTCGCGGCGCGTGGCGTGGATCCGTCGGACTTCTTCTGAGATCGACGGCGCGTCAGCCCCGCGGCCGCGACGCGCGCGCGAGACGAGAGCCGAAGATGAACGAGCGCCAGAAGCCTGCGGGCGCGATGCGGGGCTCCGAGCCGAAGAGCGTCGTGGCGTCGAAGCCGTGCGCGAGGCGAAAGCCCAGGCTGTAGAACGCGAAGATATTCTTCGGCGTGAGCCGGCCGTTGAAGACGATGTCGAGCCCCAGGTGCATCGCACCCCCCGCGAGGTAGCCCGCGAGCCACGCCGAGTCGAGCCACCACGCGAGCGCGGCAAGGGCCAGGCACAGCTCGTAGGAGTGGAGTACCAGGACCACCCGTCGTGTGTGGCCCTCGATGTAGTGGCGGAGGAACGCGGCCGGCGTGAGCTCGCGCCGGCGCTCGACGATCAGGTAGTCCGCCAGGTGGTCCACGTCGATGAGGAATCCGCCGGCGACGATGCCGGCCGCGAGCGGAGCCGAGCCCGTGAGGACCAGGCCGGCGCCAGCGGCGAGCACCGCGGTCATGAGGTGGCCGCCAGGGCTCATGTCCGAGATAGCATCGACGAGGTCCGTCGCTGACGTCAACAGGCCCGTCGTGCGAGGGCTCAGCGCGGCGAAGGCCTAGGACTAGGCGGTCCTCACCAGCGCCCAGCCGGACGCCTGGAGATCCATGCTGATGTCGCGTTGGCGTCTGGACTCTTGGCGCCGGTCGTCTGCCGCTTGCTCCAGACGCTGGCGTCGCTCGGCCACCCGACGGTCGACGATGACGTCCACGGCCGCACCGCCGAAGACACGCTTGAGATACGTATAGTGTCCCGGGTCGGTGCGCGAGACGATGAGGAGCAGACGGACCACAGAAGCGAGGCTAGGCCCGCGATGTCCCTTCGTGAAATTCGGAGAACCATGGAGGCGGCAGGGGGGAAAACCCTGAGCAGCCCTCGCGACACCGTCCTTGAAGGGTAAGGAGGTCTATCGGGGAATAATCGAGATACGATCCTCGACGACGAAGTCCTGGCGGAGTCGAGACACTTCCGCACGTACGATCCCGAGCGCAACGTCTCTCTGCTCGGGTGCGGCCACCTGGCCGGCCACCTCAATCAGAGCCGGCGAGCCCCGCCAGAAGGGCACGTGAACGTTGAGGGTGAGATGGAGTTCAATCGGCGCCGCTCGGCGGCGCAAGGCACCAGTCACTGATGATTGGAGACGCATGGCCTCGGCGGCGCGCCTCTCTCGGAGATCGCCAACCGCGATGACGGCGATGAGAAGGCCCACGAGGCTTACCACTGCGATGACGGCGAAAGCGCCGGCCGGGTGAGATTCGGCGGGCACGTGCTGGGCCCAGGCCAGCCGATAGACCGTGAGGAACGCGAGGCCGAAGCCGGCACAGACCATGACGGGCACGACACGACCCTTCCGGATCAAGCGCGTCTCCTGCAGCCGAGACGGTAGAACGGCGTACGTGGCGCCAGAGGACGTACCGGCTAGCGCCTCACCACCGCCCAGCCGTAAGTCTGGAGATCTTTGGCGATGTCCCGTTGGCGCCGGTCCTCACGGCGCCTCTCGACCGCCCTTCGCTCACGGAGTGGAAACCGCCGACGCTCCTCTGCCCGACGGTCGAGGATCACATCCACGGTCTCGCTGGCGAAGACATACTTCAGGTACGTGGTGCGTGACGGTTCGTTGCGGGAGACGATGACGAGCAGACGGGCCATAGACTGCCCTCCGCGGGACTCGCCCCTTCCGATCCACATCGTCACCGCTGGCAAACCGGAGAGGCGCGACGCCGCCGGGCCGTGACTGCGCCGTGGATCGAGACCGCTTGGCGCATGATGGGATGCTAGGCGCGGCTTCATCCTTCCGGAAATTCGGGTAAAACCCGAAATACTACACGGAAAAGTCTTGACGTGACCTTCAGCGGTCGCCGGACGAGCGAGGCGCGGCCCGGCGCTCTCAGGCATCTTCCCTCTGCCGACCCCCTGAACCACCTGATGTCGAGTGTTTACCATCGAGCCTAGGCTGAACCATGGTCGCGGTGCGCTCGAGGAGTGCAGGATGAACCGGCTCACGATTGAAGAGCGTCGTCGGATCTACCTGGCCCAGCAACGGACGCGCGAGACACTGCGAGCCCGACCCCATTCCGAAACTGTCGGGGCCTTCGCCCCGCCCTCGGACCGGGGAAGGCTCAGGTGGAGGCCCTGCTGCTCACGCTGTAACGCCGGGACGAGATGAGGATGTTATGGGGAGGACATGCTCGCTTGATCGCCAGATCGTAAGGGCGTTCGAAGCCCTTCTCCTGGAGAGGCGCGCCAAGCTCCGGGAGTCAGTCCGCGCGAGGATGGCGGAGCGCAGGACAGGCGAGCCCCGCCGGAGCCCGGAGGACGCGACTAACGCGGTCGAGTCGCTTGGTGAAGAACTCGAGGTGGCCATGCTCGACCGCGAGAGCCGCGAGGCCGCGCAGATCGACGCTGCGCTCGAGCGTCTGGCCCGAGACGAGTACGGGATCTGCCGCAGCTGCGGCACGGTCATCGGGCTCGGGCGGCTCAAGGCGCTGCCATTCGCCCAGTGCTGCACCGCGTGTCAGGCAGGAGTGGAGGCGCGCGAGCGCGGAGTCGGCGCCGAATGGCGGTCCCGCTCCATCCGTCCAGAACCCCGAGCGCCCCGGCCGGCCCTCGCGGCTAGCCGAGGAGGGCCGTGGCGGGAGACTTGACGTCTGTGAGGACCCGGGGGTCGCATCAGATTGTGCTCGCCTCATCAGCGAACCCGAGGCCGATTGGGACGGTCCGACGCACGACGACGAGCCAGAAGCGGATGTGGATCAACCGGTCCACGACTGGCCCGATGACCCCGTGGTGGTGCGTCCTGCTCCACCGACGGCTGTGGGAGGACGAGCAGGTCTTTGAGAAGCCCGACTACACGTTCATGCGGAGCACGTCGAGCTGGTGTCCGAAGTGCGAAGAGCGGAGGATGTGATGGTCTGGATGATCGAGAACCTCGTCGCCCCCGCGCATACACCGTGGGGGATGCCTGGAGAGGTGATCCCCGCCGGGCGGCTACTCCACGCGCCGCTTCACACGCTCCTGGCGTGGTCCTGGGGGTTCATCCCTGTCGAAGCCTCGGAGAGCTTCGGGGGCCACCAGCTCGCCGCGCTGGACGACCAGGGTTCGTTCGTACAGGGCGCCGCCTGGCTGCCGGTCCGCGATGCTCGCCTCAGGAGGGAGGCAGAGAACGCGCGCTGATCCTCTTCGTCGACCGGAGTGCGACTCGCCGCGGACTCCGTCGTTCTCCTCATCGAACTTGGAGGTGGTCGCCCGCGACGATGGTGATCGGGCTCGAGCGGTTCGCTATATCGTTTTGAAGAGCCAACGCTGGGCGAAGTGAAGGGTTCGGCACAAAATCTGCACAACGCGGTAAAATCCACTAGGAGTGTCTCGTAAGTCCGCGTGCCCCCGTAGCTCAGGTGGATAGAGCAGCAGTTTCCTAAACTGCGTGCCGGGTGTTCGAGTCACCCCGGGGGCACCAATTTCACGCGTAGTTAGCGATCATTCGTCGAAGCTGCAGCGGTCGTGCGGCGGTATCCTAGCATCAACATTCGGCCTAGTATCTCGAGCTCGCGGTTGATCGGGCGGTGTTCCCATCCGTAGATTGGCCAAGCCGGAGGGGCGCCAAACATCACGGCACGCTCATTCCTTTTGCCCGTCCCACGGATAGCGGCCGTGTAGTAGGCCCCGCGGCCGTGGTCAAGAACCCTAGGTGCGTCACCCGGCGTAGCGCTCCTCGACCGTCCCTGCGAACACGAGCACGCCGACGAGGCCAATCGCGCCCGCCACCCAGAACGGGAGCGCGGGCGAGAGCTGCCAGAGCAGTCCGCCGATGAAAGCGGCGGGCGCGATCGCCAGACTGCGGATGAGATAGTACAGCCCGATGGAGCGGGCGCGGACCGCCGGCTCGGAGAGATCGACGATGAGCGCCTTGCGCGCTGGCTCGCCGAGCTCACGGAGGCCGCCGACGATGAAGGCGAGCACGAGGGCCGAGAAGCTCCCGGCCAGGACGACCGCGATCGGGAACAGGGAAAAGGCGACGAAGGTAGCGATCACAAACGGCTTCCGACCGAACCGATTGGTGAGCTTCGCGGCAGGGAAGTAGCTGAGGATCGCGGTCGTCATCTGAACGGCGATGAGGACACCGTAAGCCGGGGCGCTGATGCCGATCACGTTGATGGCGTAGAGCACGAGGAAGACGTCGACTAGCCCCTCGCAGGTGCGGATAAAGATATCCGAGGTGAGCAGCCAGCGAAGCGGGCTGGGGAGCGATCGCCATACCGCCACGATGTCCGTCGGGACCGGGTCTGGTGTCACCGGGATATTGACGCGGCTGACAACTCCCAGCGTCACGACCGCGAGCACGACGGTTGCAGCGAGCCCGAGGTGGACACCGCTTCGCAGGCCGTACGCGGCGATCGCCAAACCCCCGAGGGTTGGCGCGAGGGCGATTGGCACGCGCCTCAGGATCGACTGCACCGTGAACCCCAGTGCCCTGCGATCCTTGGGCAGCGCGTCGCCGATGACGGCGAAGAGCGTCGGGCTGGCCATGCTCGACCACGCCGTGACGAAGACGAGACCCGCGAAGACGAACGGCCACGACGGGGCCAACCAGTAGAGAGCATAGCCGACCGCTGCCAGCGCGACGAAGAGCAGAAGCGCGCGGCGACGACCGTATCGATCGCCGATCCATCCGCCCGGGTACTGGTAGACGCCGTCGAGGAAGTCCTCACACGTCCCGAAGAACCCGATGGCGGCGACGGGTGCGCCGAGCATCTCCAGGTACTTCGGCAGGAAGCGCTTCCAGAGGTGCTCGCCGAGCGCGAGCAGGAACATCGCGATGGACACGGCGACGATATTGCGCTCGAGGCCGAGCGCCTCTGCTACTGATGATCGCCGGGTCGTCACGGCGGGAGTAGCAGGGGTGCGATCGCCGCCGACCCGCGCCTCTGGCATCGAGCCACCGACACGGGGCCGCGCAGCACGCTGGCTCGTCGCGTCGTTAGCGCGCTTCATGAGCCGGCGCATCGGCACGTGGCGGTGTATGACTTCGTTCCGCGTCCTCGGCTGCCGGCCCGAATATCAGCATTCCAGACGTGAAGAGCAAGAGGATGAACAGGACGATGCCCCCACCCCACATAGCGACTCGGATCAGTCGCGGGTCTACGGCGGGCTCATCCGGGAACCATGGCGCCTTGACCCCGCACGACGGACAGATCATTGCGTCACGCGCGACCGGCGTGTCACAGAGTCGGCACGAGACGCGTTCCAGCGGTGCTTCGCTCATGCTACACGTCCGGGGGGGCTTACTTGTGGTGATGGTGGTGTGGTGACGACCTCGACGTGGCGATTACCCAGATCGGGCAGGGCTGTTCGCGGCTGGTTCGCCATCACGTACACGCCCAGATAACTGGCGCCACCGATCATGGCGACGATGAGGACGACGACCGCTACCAGCGGAGCCTGTACGGGTCGGTGTCGCCGTCTACCGCGTGGCGAGCCCATTGAGCAAGCGTGGCAGGCGCGCCGCGATGATGTCGCGCGCCTTCTTGAAGTCCTCGCTGACCGCCGGCACGTCGTCCCAGCGCTCTAGCGAGAGCCCGGGCGGCGCAAGATCACCGAGATCGCAGGCGAACGTCACGACGCGGGAGGCGGTTTCGAGATCCGCCAGCGTCACCTGACGTCGTCGCCGTGCACGGACATCGATGCCATCGCCAAGAAGCCCTTGGACGACGTGCGGGGGGATCTCGGCGTCGGGTGCCGTCCCCGCGGCGGCCGCCTCCACGGCGATGCCGCGCTCGGCGGCGAGTCGGCGAAAGTGCTCGAGCGCGATGAGACTCTTCGCTGAGCCGTGGAGACACACGAAGAGAACACGCCGGGGTGGTGTCATTGCCTCCTCCTACTTCACGAAGACCCACTCGGGCTTGAGCAGCGGGAACGCGATGAGGCCGACAACGGCCGTCGCCGCGACAAGAATCGGGTTGCTCACTTTCCACCGGAACAGCACCACGAGACTCGCGAGCGCGATGAGCACGG
>Ga0209266_1000022_pt1 | contig 140099 bp, 116 predicted proteins | sample GraSoiAngelo_132_FD_185889 | JGI IMG/M metagenome (GOLD analysis project Ga0209266, IMG submission 185889) | Grasslands soil microbial communities from the Angelo Coastal Reserve, California, USA - 14_0929_02_40cm (SPAdes) (version 2) | ecosystem: Environmental > Terrestrial > Soil >...
TCGTTACGTGGTCGAGCGCGCGCGCGATGCGGGGAAGCTCTCCGACGGTGAGGTTCAAGATTTCCGTGGACCGCACGGCTGGGAGGCATTTGAGCGCAGGATCTTTGTCAAGGACCAACTCCTGGGCGCCCTGGAAGCCGACCTGCGCCGCTATTATCGGTCCATCAGTCCCTCGGTTCGTGAGTCCGTCCCGATTGTGATCGGCACCGCGACCGACCCCTACCAGCCCGCCGAGCGCCGGTTCCGGCTCACACGGCAGATCCTCGAGCGCCTAGCGCGCTGCGAAGGGCTGAACGTCGGCGTCATCACGAAGAGCCCGCTGGTAGCTCGCGACGCCGACGTGCTGCGCCGGCTCCAGGACCGCAACGACCTCGAAGTCTACGTGTCATTGATCTCGGTCGACGCCGCACTCATCCGCAAGATCGAGACTCGCTCGCCGTTGCCAGCGGTCCGGCTGCGCGCGCTCAAGCGGCTCACCGATGCGGGCGTCAACGCGGGGCTCATCGTGGCGCCGGTGCTCCCGGGCATCAGCGACGACGTTCCCCACCTGGAAGCGCTGTTCGGGGCGGCACGGGAAGCCGGTGCCCGTTTCGTGCATGCGGGACCGCTGCGCCTCTACGCTGCGGTGCGGGACCGCTTCCTGCCGGTGTTGGAGGAGCATTTCCCCGAGTTGCAAGAGCGCTATCGGCGCGCCTACGCGCGGACGAGCGGCGCGCCGCGGAACTACGCAGCGGCGCTCGCGCGGCGCATCAAGCGGTTGCAACGCAAATACGGCTTCCGGACGAACGACGGAATGCAGGATCGCTACGAGCGGCGGCTCGCGCCGCGGCAGGGAGACCTCGGGCTATGACAGCCGGCTCGCGCGCTGATCGGCGACCGCGACGATCTCTGCCCAGAGCGCATTCAGGTCGAGCGGCTTCGAGAGGAAGCGCTCCGTTTGCACCGGGCCGTCGAAGGAGTCGGACAGGATGTCGGCGTCGCAGTAGAAGAAGCGGCCGCGACGCATGTCGCTCCGCCGCACCGGAGGGCGAGGAAACTGCACAAACCGCACACCCCATATACCGGGCCCACGCGGGGGCCGCAAGGCCCCCCGGGGCCGAGGGCTTCACGCGACGCCGCTCGCTCCTGTGCCGGCCCCGGGCTCGTAATGCCGGACCAGCTGCCGTACCCAGCGGGGGGGCGTAAGCCGCCGCACCGCGTACGACTCGACGAGCAACGCGGCGAGGTGGCGTCCCATTTGCTCCGTCTGCTCAGGGGAGAGGTCTCCCGACACCTCGTTCAACAGGCGGATGAACTGGCCGACGTTCGGAGGTCGGGTGACGCGCCCCTTGCTGGAGAGCCAGCGCTCGAGCTTGGTGCGCGTGGTGCTCCGCGGCGTAGCGCCGTGCAGGAAGTCGCGCACGCCGTTCGGGCTCATGGAGATCTCCTTCGCGACACGTCGCAAGGAGATCTGGCCCGCTTCTCGCGCCACCGCATCGCGCAACAGCGCGATCGGCAAAGTAGGAACGGTCTGGCGGCCAGCGGTCACGCGCCGCCCCGAGGCCGGCGGTCCACATTACGACTTTCGTGTCGGAGGGTAATACGCGACGAGTTCCCGGACCCAGCGCGGCATCGGCTGGCGGCGTTCTCGATACGCGTCTACCAACGAGCGCGCGATGCCCCGGCCGATCAGCACGCCGTCGTGCGAGCCGAGGCCGTCGCTCAACGCCTCGACGAGGCGCACGATCTCCACGACCTTCGGATGCGAGGCTTGCTTGGTCGCCCAGGGGCGAGAGGCGCTCGTCCCTCTGGTGGCGCGCGTGCCACTGCGCTTCACCCGGCTCCTGACATGTGGTTACCGCGTGAGTGCGGGACAACTGCACAAACTGCACAATCCAACTATTAGGTAGCACCACAGCGGCACGATCGCAAGCCCCGCTCAACGGCCCGCCTCAGGCGACTTCGCTGGCGGCTTTGCCCCGCGGCCGACGGAACTGGCGGAGCAGCTCCTCCACCCAGCGGGGCGGCTCGAGCCGGCGGGCCTCGTACCCCTCGGCGAGCAACGCCGCGATATCGCGCCCCAGCTGCGCCGTCTGTTGGGGAGAGAGGTCCCCGGAAAGCTCGTTCAGCAGGCGGACGAGCTGACCGACACTCGGGGGACGGGTGACTCGCTCCTGCCCGGCGAGCCAGCGCTCCAGCTTCAAGCGCGTGGCGCTGCGGGGAGCGGCGCCATTGAGGAAGTTGCGGAGGCCGTTCGGGCTGATGGCGATGACTTTGGCCGCGCCTCGCAACGAAATCCGCGCCGTTTCACGCGCGACCGCGTCACGCAGCAGCGGCACAGGCAGCGTGGGCACGCTGCGACGACTAGCGCTCAAACGACGCCCCTGTGGCGTGCACTTTGTGCGGTTTGCCGGCGATTACACGGTGATACCGTAGCACTACTTGGGGTACACCGCAACTATGCCTGAGCGCCCTGCCCCCCGACGCACATCTCGGCCAGCGCGCGGATCGTCCCGGGCGCGTTCCCTTCGGCCCGGTTGTTCACGTGGATCACGGCCTCGATGCCGCGGCGCCGGGCTTCGCCGGTGAGGCACAGCAGGTCACGGCGCAGCTCGGGCAGCACCTCGCGCACCCGGTCGTAGGGCTCGAACGCCCGGACCGCCTCGGCGTACTTGCGCCCGGGCTTCATCAGCGCGCGGGCAACGGTGAACCCGGCCGCGAGCGTCCACGGGAGATGGAGCTGCGTGCCGATCGGCGGCATCTCGGTCCAGGAATTGAACACGTGTGCCACGCCGTGCCGCGCGAGCACCGCGCCGTGCCGGTCGGTAAGGAGCTCGGCGTTCCGCAGCTCGACCGCGTACCGAAATTCCTTCGGCAGTTGCGCAAAGAAGCGATCGAGCCGCTCGGCCCAGTCAGCGTCGCTAAGAAGATCCGCGCCCCGCATCGCCTGGAATTGGAATACGAAGCAGATCGACTGCCGGTGGAACACACGCTGATAACGCGCCAGCACGCTGTCGAGAAACAAGCGCGCATCGAGGAAATCGGGATTGAGCTGCCCGGCGAGGTCGCCCCAGCGCCGGTCGCGGATGAAGCGGCGCGCCGTGATCCGGTCCCACACCTTGACGACGCAGGAGTAGCCGTCCGGCAGCGCGCGAGCGTACGCGTCGAGAATGCGCTCGGAGGGAGACTCGTAGAACGCGGTGTTGATGCCGACGGTACGGAACAGCGGATACCGCACATATTCCTCGAGCCGCGCCGCCGGTTGGGCTCCCCGATAGCTCCGCTGGTACACCTCGCCGGCCCAGCCGTCCTCGGTCCAGCTCGCCGTCCCGAACTTGATGCCCGGCGGCAGTGCCGCTGCCAGCGCGACCAGCTCCGGGCGCGGCGGCGGCATCGGCGCCGCGGGCGAGCCGCGCCCGGTCAGGGCCCCTCCCCGGTCAGGGCCGCGACGAGCGCGCGGATCGTCTCCGGCGCGTTGCCCTCGAGCCGGTTATTGACCAGGATCAGCGCCTCGATCCGCCGCCGCATCGCCTCGGCGACCAGCCGCAGCAGGTCCTGGCGCAGCTCCGGCTGGGGATCGCGGATCCGGTCGTACGGCTCGAACAGCTTCACCGCGTCGGCGTAGCGGCGTCCCGGTCGGAGCAACGCCCGCGCGATGGTGAAGGGCGCCGGGAAGGCCCATGGCAGCTCGAGCTGCTCGCCGAGCGTGGGCATCGCGGTCCAGGAGTTGAAGACGTGCGCCACCCTATGGTGCGCCAGTACGGCGCCGTGCGTGTCAGTCAGCAGCTCGCGGTTCCGCAATTCGACCGCATAGCGGAAGTCGCGCGGCAACTGCCGCAAGAAGTCGTCGAGGTCGCCCGCCCAGCGCGCGGGATCCGGGAGGTCTTTGCCGCGCATCGCCTGGAACTCGAACACGAAGCAGCCTGCGTGGTCGCGAAACGCGCGCTCGTAGGGACCCAGCACCGCGTCCTTAAAGAGATCCGCGTTCAGGAAATCGGGATTCACCCGCTGATCCAGCCGCTTCGTGGTGATCCTGTCCCACACCTTGCTGACGCAGGGGAAACCCGGCGGTAAGGCCTGCGCGTACGCGGCGAGCACCGGCTCTTCCGGTGGCCCGTAATACGCGCTGTCGATCCCCACCGTCCGGAACAACGGGTAGCGGGCGTACTCCTCGAGCCGGCGCGCCGGCTGCGCCCCCCGATAGCTGCGGTGATAGACGTCGCCCGCCCAACCGTCGTAGGTCCAGGTGGACGTGCCGAACTTGACGGTGGGAGGAACGCGCCGGCCGAGCTCGACGAGCGCCGGCGCGGCTGGAGGGAGCACGGTGATATTGTCGAACAAGCTCTGCTGGTGCTGAGACATTGAAGTCGAAATATATCAACGGGTTATCCACATGGGAACAGGGCTTGCGATCGGTGCGATCTTCGGGATATATTCGGGTCCCATTGAAACTGCGATGCCGCGCAATCACCTGGCGAGCACGACCGCCGCCTGCTGCTGGATTCCCCTTTTCGCCCTGAGGTGCGAGGAGGCGCGGCGGCCCGAGCTCACCTCCCAACCCAGCGCGTTGCTCGCGAGCGATACTGCCCGCCGACTGTGGCAGGTCTCACCGCTCGCGCGTCGCGCCGGCGTGAAGCCCGGGATGACAGTGAGTCAGGCGATCGGTCTCTGTCACTCGCTCCGGCTGTGCGAGCCCGACCCGGTCCATTACGACGAGCAGTTCGCGCGGCTGCTGGCCGCGCTGAGCGAGGTGAGCCCGGTGGTGGAGCCGGCGGAGCTGGGGGGGGCATACGTAGGCACCGACGGCTTAGGGGGACTGTATGGTGAGCCGGAGGGGATCGTCGAAGAGATGCAATTGCGGATTGTGGATTGCGGATTGCGGATTGGAAATACAGGCGTCGAATCCACAATCCGCAATCCGCAATCCGCAATCCGGGTGGGGTGGGGACTCGGAAAGTTCGTAGCCTGGGTTGCGGCAAGCCGGGCGCAACCAGGCGGAGCAGTCATCGTCCGCCCGGGGGACGAGGCGCAGTTTCTCTCCGCCCAACCGCTCGCGGTGCTCCCGCTCGATTCCGACACACACCGCCGGCTCCGACAGCTCGGGCTCAAGACCCTCGGCCAGCTCGCCGCGTTGCCGGAGGAAGCGGTCGTCTCGCAGTTCGGCGGGGCCGGCCGCCGCCTGTGGCGGCTCGCGGCGGGGGTGGCAGTCGAGCGGGTCGTGGGCCGTGAGACGCCCGAGCCGATCGTCGCCGCGATCACCTTTTTCTCTCCGGTCGCCGAGCGCGAGCTGCTCGCGCGCGCGCTGGACCAGCTGCTCGAGCGCGCGCTCAAGCATCCGCGACGCATCGGCTGGCGGGTGCAGGTGGTGCGCGTGCGCGCCGAGCTCGAGCACGGCGCATCGTGGCTGGTCGAAGCGATCCTCAAAGATCCATCCGCCGACCGGGATCGCATCGCCGCGCCGCTCCGGACCCGGCTCGAGCAAGCGCCGCCTACGGGGGCGGTGGAGCGGCTCGCCGTCGAATTCACCGCGTTCGCGCCGGGCGCCGCCGATCTGCAGCTCTTCGCACGCGACGCGAGCGCCGCCGCGCGTGCCGACCGGCGTCGCGCGCTCCGCACCGCCGCCCGGGAGATCAAGCTCAGGCTCAAGCGATCGCTGCTCTATCACGTCATCGAGGTGCAGCCATGGTCGCGGCTCCCGGAGCGGCGGTATGCGTTGATTGACTATGAGCCATGAATCGATTGCGGATTGCGGATTGAAGACCGACCGGCTCCGGACGATCAATACGCCCCAGCGCGTCGAGGTAGAAGTCGACGCGAATGGGATGCCGTTGATCGTGAAACGGGAATCGGGAAACGGGAAACGTGTGGAGGCAGTCGGAGAGATGTGGCGCATCGACGACGAATGGTGGAGGGATCCGATCGCTCGCAGGTGTTACGAAGTCGTGCTCGACGGCGGTGGTCGAGTGGTTCTATACGAAGATCTGATCTCCGGAGAATGGTTCGTACAAAAACCGTAGCAATGTGATTGCGGACCGGAACCGCAGTAAATAAATCTGCAATCCGAAATCCGCAATCCGCAATTGTATGTACACGGAACTTCACTGCCACTCGGCGTTTTCTTTCCTCGACGGTGCATCCCTCCCCGAGCAGCTCGCGCTCACGGCGTCGCAGCTCGGTTACTCCGGGGTAGCGCTCACCGACCACAACGGCCTCTACGGCTCGATGGCGTTCGCGCACGAAGCGAAGCAGCTCGGACTCCAGGCGATCACCGGCGCCGAGGTGACGCTGCTCGACGGTGCTCACGTGACGCTGCTCGCCGAGACGCCCGTGGGGTACGCGAACCTGTGCCGGTTGACCACCGCGGCGCATCTGGGCCGCGCCGACCGCCGCGATCCGCGGCTCGACTTCGCCTCGCTCGAAGCGCGACACGAAGGGCTGATCGTCCTCTCCGGCTGCCGCAGCGGCCTCTTGCCGAGCGTGTTGCAGCGTGAGGGACCAACTGCCGCCCGCCGCTTCGCCGAGCGCTGCCGCGTGGTGTTCGGCGCCGATCGGTTCTTCGTCGAGCTGCAGCGCAACTACGTGCGGGGTGATCTCGCCCTGACACGGGCGCTGCAAGCCCTCGCGGAGGACACGCACCTGAGCGTCGTGGCGTCAGGCAACGTGCATTATCACTCCCGCTCCCGTCACCGATTGCACGACGTGCTCACGGCGATCCGCCACCGCACCACGCTCGACGGCTCGCACAGCGTGCGGCGGCCCAACAGCGAGTTTTACCTGCGGCCGCCCGAGGAAGTCGCCGCGCTGTTTGGTGACTGTTCGGATGCTGTCGCGAACACCCTCGCCATCGCCGAGCGCTGCCGGGCGTTCGACCTCACGCGGGATCTGGGCTACGGGTTCCCGGACTTCCGCGGGGCCGACCGCGCGCCTGCCCCGCTGGCGCTCGCCGAGCTGTGCCGCGCCCGGCTCGGCGAGCGCTATCCGGAGGGCTCCGAGCACCGGGACGAGGCCGAGCGGCGGCTCGCGGAAGAGCTGACACTAATCGAACACCATCGACTCAGTGGATTCTTCTTGGTCTATCATGACCTGTTCGACTTGGCTCGCGAGGTAGCGGCGGACGTGCGCCGGGACAGCCGGCGGGCCCAGGGGAACCTGCTCCCCGGCCGCGGGCGCGGCTCGTCGGTGTCGTCGATCGTCTGCTTCCTGCTCGGCCTGTCGCACATCGATCCGATCGCCAACCGGCTCTTCCTGGGCAGGTTCCTGAACGAGAGCCTCGCCTCGGTGCCCGACATCGACCTCGATTTCCCGCGTGAGATCCGCGAGGAGCTGATCCGCCGGGTCTACAAGCGGTACGGCGACGAGCACGTCGGGCTCGTCTGCTCGTTCCCCACCTATCGGCTCCGCTCCGCCGTGCGCGAGATCGGCAAGGCGCTGGATCTGCCGCTGGGCGAGATCGAGCAGGTCGCCAAACTGGCGGACCGGCGGTCGGGCGGTCTGTCAGACGAGTTGGATCAGCTTCCGGGCTTCGCGGGACGGAAGCACGCCCCACTGTGGAAGGAGCTGTGCGAGCTGGCCGAGGAGATCGCGGGGCTCCCACGCCACGTGTCGCAGCACGTCGGCGGGATGATCATCTCCAGCCGGCCACTCGTCGAGGTCGTGCCGCTCGAGCGCGCGGCGATGGAGGACCGGGTGGTGTGCCAGTGGGACAAGGACTCCTGCGACGACGCGCGCTTCGTCAAGATCGACTTCCTGGCGCTCGGTATGCTGTCGCTCGTCGAGGAGTGCGTCGAGCTGATCGCGGCACGCGCAGGGAAGCCGCCCGACCTCTCGCGCATCGACTTCGCCGACACCGCGGTCTACGACCGCATCTGCCGCGGCGACACCGTGGGGCTGTTCCAGATCGAGAGCCGGGCGCAAATCCAGATGCTGCGCCGCACCCGGCCGCGCAACCTCGAGGATCTCGCGGTCGAAGTCGCGATCGTGCGGCCCGGGCCGATCGTGGGCGGCGCGGTGAATCCCTACGTGCGGCGGCGCGAGGAACAGCGCCGCGCCCGGGCTCGCGGCCGCCGCTACGAGCCGCCGGTGGACCACCCGCTCCTGAAAGACGTGCTCGCGGAGACCCTGGGAGTGATCCTCTATCAGGATCAAGTGCTCCAGGTGTGCCAGGCGCTCGCAGGGTTTACGCCGGGGCAGGCGGAGGCGCTCCGGCGCGCCATGAGCCGCCGCCGCAGCCGCGAGCTGATGGCGGGATTCTGGGAGGAGTTCAAGGACGGTGCGGCGGCGCGCGGCGTCCCGGAGCACGTCGCCGAGCGTGTCTTCACCCAGGTGATCGCGTTCTCGGAATTCGGGTTCCCCAAGTCTCACGCCGCGGCGTTCGGGCTGCTCGCCTACCAGTCAGCGTGGCTGAGGCACTATCACCCGGCCGAGTATTACTGCGGGCTGTTCAACAACCAGCCGATGGGGTTCTATTCGCTCGACGCGCTGGGGCGGGACGCCAAGCGGAACGGGATCGAGATCCGGCTGCCGGACGTGAACGTGAGCGACGTGTGGTGCACAGTTGAATACCAGGAAAGCGGCCGGTGGCAGGCCGGGGAAGGGGGAAAGGGAGCTTGTGCCGTGAGGATAGGCCTCGCGTTCATCCGGGATTGGAGCGAAGAGACGGCGACCGCGGCCGTGACGGAACGCGCGCGGTGCGGCCCGTTCCGGAGCGTCGGCGACGTGGTGCGGCGCGCACCTCCCAAGCTCAAACGCACCGCGATCGAGCACTTGGTGTGGGTGGGAGGGTGCGACGGCTTTGGGCTCACACGCCGCGAGCTGCTGTGGCAGGTGGGGCTGTGGCTCCCGCCCGAGGCGGAGCGCGGCGGCGACGCGCGCGGCCGGCGCCAGCTCGAGCTGGCGCTCGACCACCCGTACGAGCGCATGCGCTTCGGCGGCCTCGCGGCGGACGAGCGGCTGCTCGCCGAATACGCGGTGCTGGGGTTCGCGGCGAGCGGCCATCCGCTCGAGCTGCTGCGCGACGTGCTGTCGCCCGGAGTGGTGCAGAGCGACGCGCTCCCCCGGCTCGAGCACGGGGCGTGGGTGGAGGTCGCGGGACTGGTCGTCGCGCGCCAGCGCCCCGAGACCGCGAAAGGATTCATCTTCGTGCTGCTCGAGGACGAAGCGGGCATGGTGAACGTGATCGTGCGGCCCGACGTGTACCAGGAGCACCGCACGGCGATCCGCGGCGAGCCGCTGCTATGGGTGCGAGGTAAGCTCGCGAAGGACGATGGGACCGTGAACGTGCTGGCGGAATCAGTACAAGGCCTGCGTTTGAAGCGCGGCTCAAGCCGCGACTCGGCATCTGCCGCTGAAGCGGCCGGTTTACTGGCAGACGCCGAGCCGCGAGTTCACTCGCGCACCCAGTCGCCGTATTCCTTCCTCAAGTTCATACGCCAGGTCGCGCCGGAGTCGAAGGATTGGGGGTGAGAGTGGCGCAATCGAAGCGGATTCGCAAACGTATAGAAAGCTCCCACCGCAGAGGCTCCGCATGCTTCCCCCCAAACCCGGCGACACCGCCAAGGATGTGCTGAAGGCTCTGGTCCAGCTGCGCGACGCGGCGAACCAGCTTCAAGAGGCGAGCAAGCCTGTCGAGGACAGCGCCCGCCGCCTGGTCGCAAGCGTCCGTACGGCAACGGACCACCGTGCGGAGTTCGCACCCGTCCGGGTCGCCGATTTCCCCGGCCTCGACCTCGACTTCTACGCCCGCACGGAGCGCGAGCTCGCCGCAGCGGGCGTGCGGGTGCTGGGCGACTACGAGGACGCCGCGTTCAACCGGCGCTCGCCCGACAAGCGCAGCTTTTATCGGCTCGGCCTGAGCGACGACGGTGCGGTGGCGGCGAGCTGGTTCGTCTACCCGGGCCAACAGCCGATACGCTGTCTCGTACTCCACTCCTGGGCCGAGGACGGGCGCGTGTTCCTGACGATGCGTGGGGGATCGGAATCGAGCATCCCGACGCCGCCCTGGCTTCACAGGCGGCGGCTCGGCGCCGAAACCGGTACCGCGGATGCTGTCCGCTCGCACCGCGAGCGTGTCGCCGCCGCGGAGGGCGCGCTCCGCTCGCTCACCGGCGTCAATCAGCTACTGGCCGCGCGCAAAGCCGAGGAAGCAATGATCGCCGAGTTCCGCAACGCGCAGGGCCTGGAGCTGTTCGAGCCAATGTTGCGCAAGATGTTCGGTGACGACTTCGAGGAGCGCGGCCAGCCCAGATTGGACGCAATCCGGCGACACCCCGAGTGGTGGACCGGGCAGCGGCCGGCGCCGTCCAGCGGTGCGCGCGACTCGCGGCCCGACGTCACGCCCATCACCATGTTCCTGCGGTCGCGCGAGAAGGACGGCGACCGAGCACACCTCACCAGCTTCGGACTGACGATGCACGGCCTGCCCGAGCTGCAGATGAAGCGAGTGGCCGCGAACCATTGCCGCGCCGCTCGGTTCCTGATGGACACCGTCGCCCGTAAGCTGCTGGCGCACGTCGCCCACCTTCCCCCGAGCGGTGAGCCCCTGGAGCAGCGGATCGCCGACCTCGAGCTCCCGCTCACCCGCGCCGACGTTTCGCCGCGCGGGAGGTTTGTGGTCCCCGGACGCTATCCGGAGACGGATGAGGAGGGGCCGGTGCGGGTGCGCCTCGTCCTCGAGGGGTTCACGGGAGGGAGCGGCCAGAAACCAGGCGTGCTCTCGGGCCTGCTCTCGGCCTTCCGGTCCGATCCTAAGTTGCTCCATGTCACCCAGCCCGGCAATCACGCCGGCACCAAAGACGAGTGGCTCCGCGAGTCCTGCCGCCGCCTCGGACACGATGCGCCCCCACCCCTGCCGCTCAAGCAGCTGGAAGCGAACATGCAGGTCGCCAGCCGGAAGGCGCGAGAGACGCTGGCGGAGTGGCGCAACCGCTTCCGCAGTGGGCTGCCCGCCGATCAGACGCTCGCCATCAAGGTGGGGCTCGCGACCACGTCGGGGGCCCGAGAGTTCGTGTGGGTCAGGGTCACGGACTGGGGGCAGGACGGGATCATCGTCGGCACGCTGGAGAGCAAGCCGCGCGACTGCCCCGGCTATGAATCGGGTCGGGAGATGCGGATCGCCGAGGCAGACGTGTTCGATCGCTCACTCTACGAGAAGGCCCGGGGCATCGTCGTGCCCGCCCCGACCGACATCGTCGCCGAAGAGTTCGGCGTCGACCTGTAGACGGGTGTTAGCTTACGCGAGGACCAGCGGGAGGTGTGACCATGCCGCAGCTCGAAACCGCCACGCTCGCCGGTGGCTGCTTCTGGTGCCTCGAAGCCGCGTTCCAGGATCTGAAGGGCGTCGAGCGGGTGCAGTCCGGATACGCGGGCGGCCACGCCCCCAACCCATCGTACGAGGACGTGTGCACTGGAACGACCGGTCACGCCGAGGTCGTACAAATCACGTTCGACCCGGCGGTGGTATCGTTCCGCGACCTGTTGCACGTCTTCTTCACCATCCACGACCCCACGACTCTGAACCGCCAGGGACCGGACGTCGGCACCCAGTACCGTTCGGCCGTGTTCTACCACACGCCGGAGCAGAAGGCGGTCGTGGAGCAGGTGATCCGTGAGCTCGAGGCCGAGCAGGTGTGGGATGACCCGATCGTCACCGCCGTCGTCCGATTCGAGGTGCTCTACCCGGCGGAGGAGTACCACCGCGACTATTACCGCCGCAATCCGAATCAGGGCTATTGCCGCGCCGTCATCGCCCCCAAGGTGGCCAAGGTCCGCAAGCTCTACCTCGACAAGCTGAAGCAGCCGGTGGGCTGAGCGCCCGGCGTGACGCGTCTTCTCAAAGCCGCGATCAACGGCGGCCGCATGCGCGCCGAGCACCAGGGGATCCCCGTCACGCCAGAGGAGCAAGCGCTCGCGGCGACCGAGTCGGTCGCCGCTGGAGCCGGGGCGATCCATGTGCATGTCCGTGCTGCGGATGGAAACGAAAGCCTGGCCGCGACCGACGTGGCCGGGGCGCTGACGGCCATCCGCGCCGCGGTGCCCGGGATCCCGATCGGGGTCAGCACCGGCGCGTGGATCATTCGAGACTCCGACGCCCGCCTGCGGGCCGTCACGGAGTGGACACTGCTGCCTGACTTTGCGTCGGTGAATTTCCACGAAGCGGGCTCGAAGCCACTCGCCGAGCTGCTGCGCACCCGTGGCGTGGGCGTGGAGGCGGGGCTGTCGAACGCGCGCGGCGCCGAGTTGTTCGTGGACAGCGGTCTCGCCGGGCGTTGCCTGCGGGTCATGTTCGAGCCTCAGGAGGGCGACGCCGACGCGGCCTTGCGAGCGCTGGCACAGCTGGAGGCGACACTCGACGGCGCCGGAATCAAGCTGCCACGCCTGCTTCATGGGACTGGCCCGACCGTGTGGCCGCTCGTCGACGAGGCAATCGCGCGCGGCTACGACATCCGCGTGGGGTTCGAGGACACGCTCACCCTGCCGGACGGCACGACGGCCCCCAATAACGCGGCGCTCGTCGCCGCAGCGCGCCGGCGGATCGAGGCGCATGGCGCCCGCTGAGCTCGTCATCGCCAGTCGGCGCGTGGCAACCCCGGACGGGATCGGTCCGGCGGCCGTGGAGATCGCCCACGGCGTGATCACCGCGGTCCGAGCGTATGGCGAGCCCCGGGACGCTACCCGGCGGCTGGACCTGGGTGATGCCGTGGTGCTGCCCGGCGTGGTGGATACGCACGTCCACGTGAACGAGCCAGGGCGCACCCAGTGGGAAGGCTTCGTGACCGCGACGCGGGCCGCGGCCGCAGGTGGGGTCACGACCATCGTGGACATGCCGCTGAACAGCGTTCCGGTGACGACCACGGTTCAGGCCCTGGAGCAGAAGGCCCGGTCGGCGGCCGGCCACGCCGTGGTGGACTACGCGTTCTGGGGCGGCGTCGTGCCCGGCAACGCCGACTGGCTCGCGCCGCTCGCTCGCGCGGGTGCGCGCGGCTTCAAGTGCTTCATGGTCGCGTCGGGGATCGACGAGTTCCCGCCGGTAGCGGAAGCCGACCTGCGCCCGGCCATGACGCGACTCGCCGAGCTCGGGCTGCCGCTGCTCGTTCACGCCGAGCTCCCCGGGCCGATCGCGCAAGCCGCGGCCGCTCCTCCCACCGACCCGCGCCGCTACGCCGCGTATCTCGCCTCCCGGCCGCGTGCCGCGGAACTCGACGCGATCGACGCGATCCTCGGGCTGTCCCGCGAGACCGGATGCCGTGTTCACATCGTGCACCTCTCGGCTGCCGATGCGCTGAGCCGGCTGCGAGACGCGCGGCGCGCCGGCCTCCCGCTGACGGTCGAGACCTGCCCGCACTACCTCACCTTCGCCGCGGACGACATCGCGGACGGCGCCACCGCCTGGAAGTGCGCCCCGCCGATTCGTGAGCGGGAGAACCGCGAGCGCCTGTGGACCGGTCTGGCCGAGGGGACGATCGACTTCGTGGCGAGCGACCACTCCCCAGCCCCCCCGGAGCTGAAGTGCCTCGAGGCCGGCGACTTCTTCCGCGCGTGGGGCGGCGTGGCCTCGCTCGAGCTGGCGCTCGCCGTCACGTGGACCGGCGCGCGCGCGCGCGGCCACGACCCGCGCGACCTCGCTCGCTGGCTCGCCGAGCGGCCGGCCAGGCTCGCCGGTTTGCGCGGCAAGGGCCGCATCGCCCCGGGGGCCGATGCCGACTTGGTGGTGTTCGATCCGGACGCGCAATTCACCGTCGATCCCGCGCGGCTGCGTCAGCGACATCCCATCACCCCGTACGCCGGGATGACACTGTACGGCGTCGTGCGGCAGACGTTCGTGCGGGGAACCTGCGTGTATCGTGAGGGAGAGTTTCCGGCCGGAGCCATAGGAAGATGGGTCCGGTGATTCGACAGGCTGAAGCCTGTGCTCGGCACGGCACTACTCTGCAGGGTGTGAACACGTGATCCACGACGGCCTCATCGACCTCGCCGCCGCGCGCGTCGGCGGGCGGGCGCTCCTCGCGAGCGACGAGTTCTTCGCGCCCAAGGAAAACCTGCTCGAGCCCGGGCGCGGAGTGTTCCTCGAGGGCAAATACACCGATCGGGGCAAGTGGATGGATGGGTGGGAGACGCGGCGGCGCCGCGGGCCGGGCCCAGACCACGACTGGTGCATCATCCGCTTGGGCATTCCGGGAGTGATCCGGGCGGTCACGGTGGACACCAATCATTTCAGGGGCAACCATCCCGTGGCATGCTCGCTGCACGCAGCGGAGCTTCGGGGCGCTCCCACCGCACAACGGCTGCGCGCCCTGGGCCACGCCTTCGTGGAGCTCGTGCCGCGCTCACCGCTCACGGGACACGCCGAAAACGACTTCTTGACGGGGAGCGACGCCCGGTGCACGCACGTCCGCCTCAACATCTACCCGGACGGCGGCATAGCCCGGTTGCGCGTCTGGGGTGAGGCGCGCCCAGACTGGCGACGGATCACGAGTTCCGGGCGGGGCGCGATCGACCTGGTCGCGGTGGAGCACGGTGGCCTCCCCCTCGCCACCAGCGACCAGTTCTTCAGCGAGCCGCTGAACCTGATCATGCCGGGTCAGCCGCGCGATATGGCCGACGGCTGGGAGACGCGGCGGCGCCGCGACCGCGGCCACGACTGGGTCGTGCTGCGGCTCGGCCAGCGGGGCGTGATCGAGCGGATCGAACTGGACACGACTCACTTCAAGGGCAACTTCCCCGAGAGCGCGGGGCTCGAGGGGTGCGACGCGCCCGCGCTCGGCGGCGTCGCCACGCCTCCCGACACCGCCGACTGGCGCGAGCTGCTGCCGCGCGCCAAACTGCGGGCCGACGCGCGGCACCGCTTCGTGCTCCGTCGCCCGGCACGGGTGCCGGTGACGCACGTCCGGCTGAACATCTTCCCGGACGGCGGGCTGGCGCGGCTGCGACTCTGGGGGCGGCCGGTGGACCTCGTGTGAGCGCCCCGCGTGGTTCACAGGCTGAAGCCTGTGCTCGGCACGTCACTACCCCTAAGGGTAGCGTCCCCCCGAGCGCCCTCTTCAGGGTGTGAACAGGATCGCCGGGTATTTCAATGGGCTCTCCGAGCGCGACGCCCGCGCGGCGTTGCAGCGCTGCTGCGGCGCGCGGCGCTGGGTGGACGAGATGCTCGCCGCCCGCCCGTTCGCGAGCGACGCCGTGTTGCTGGCACACGCCGCGCGCGTCTGGTGGGCGCTCGAGCGGGAGGATTGGCTCGAAGCGTTCGCGCGCCACCCACGGATCGGCGAGCGGACCGCGGAACAGTGGTCGCGCCGCGAGCAGGCCGGCGTGGACACAGCCCCGGCCGCCACCCGCGCCGCCCTCGCCCGTGAGAACCTCGCCTACACCGAGCGGTTCGGGTATCTGTTCCTGACTTGTGCCACGGGGAAGACCGCCGGCGAGATGCTCGGCGAGCTGCGCCGCCGCCTCGCACACGACCCGGCCACGGAGCTCCGGATCGCGGCGGGCGAGCAGGCGAAGATCACCCGGCTCCGACTCGAGAAACTGGTGTCGCCATGAACGGAATCACGACCCACGTCCTGGACACCGCGCGCGGACGGCCCGCCGCCGGCGTCGCCGTCTCCCTGGCGTGGAAGACCGGCGACGGTTGGACCGAGCTCGCCTCCGGCCGGACCGACGCCGATGGCCGCGTCGCCGATCTGCTACCGGCGCGAGTGAAGGACGCGGCCGCCACCTACCGCCTTCGCTTCGACATCGGAGCCTATTTCGCGGCGCAGGGCGCCGCGCCCCTCTTCCCGTACGTCGATGTCGTGTTCGACATCCGCGACGCGGGGCGCTATCACGTGCCGCTCCTGGTCAGCCCGTTCGGCTATACCACCTACCGCGGCAGCTGAGCCCCGGCGTGGACACGCACCTCGGTCAGTGGCTCAACCTGGCGCTCCGCTGGGGCCACGTGATCACCGGGGTCGCGTGGATCGGAACGTCGTTCTACTTCAACTGGCTGAACAGCCGGCTGGCGCCGCCCCCGCCCGAGCGCGCCGAGCCGGGGGTCGCGGGCGAGCTCTGGTCGGTTCACGGCGGCGGGTTCTACCGGGTAGTCAAGTACGCGGTCGCCCCCACGCGCCTCCCCCCTACGCTCCACTGGTTCAAGTGGGAGGCGTACGCCACCTGGCTCACCGGCTTCGCGCTGCTCGTCTGGATCTACTACGTGGGGGCAGCGGCCTACCTCGTGGACCCGCAAGTCTCCCGGCTCGGCCCGCGTGCCGCGATCGCCGTCGGCCTCGGGACGCTGCTCGGCGCTTGGGTGGTGTACGACGCGCTGTGCCGGTCGCGGCTCGCGAACTCGCCGCTCGCCCTCGGTGCGACGCTGTTCGTCCTCGGGACGGGGCTCGCCTGGGGACTCACGCAGCTGCTCGCCCCCCGTGCGGCCTACCTCCACGTCGGCGCGGCACTCGGCACGATCATGGCTGCCAACGTCCTCATGGTGATCATCCCATCCCAGCGGGACATGGTCACCGCCCTGACGGAGGGGCGGGCGCCGGACGCAGCTCGGGGCACGCAGGCTGCGCTCCGCTCGCTCCACAACAACTATTTCACGCTGCCCGTCTTGTTCATCATGGTCAGCTCACACTACCCCGAAACGTACGGCCACACGCTGAGCTGGTTGATCCTCGCCGCGCTCGCGCTCGTGGGCGTGGCGACGCGGCATTGGTTCAATCTGCGCAACGAGGGGCGCCCGAACGGGTGGCTCCTGCCGGGAGCGGCGCTGGCCATGGTGGCGCTCGCGGTCGTCACGGCTCCACGGCGTGCCGACCGAGCAGGGGCGGGAGGGAGGGCGGGGGCGAACTCGCCGGCAGGGAACATGGCGTCATTCGCTGAGGTGCGCGTGATCATCGCGCGCCGTTGCGCACCGTGCCACTCCGCGGCGCCAACGGTGCCTGGCCTCACCACACCGCCGCGCGGCGTCGCGTTCGACACGCCCGACCAGATCCGCACCCGCGCCGAGCGGATTCTCGCCGTGGCGGCCGTGACCCACACCATGCCGCTCGGCAACCTGACGGCAATGACGGACGACGAGCGGGACGTCCTGGCGCGCTGGATTCGAGCGGGGGCGCCCCTCCGCTAGCAACGGCTACTTCAGAGACCAATCGCCGCCCCGATGCGGTACTGGAGGGCGGCGAGCGCGCCGGCCGGCCCCGTGCCGGTCGTGCCGGCCACGCCCGCCATCAGCCAGACCTCGCCAAGCGCTGCCGACGCCTCCAGCCCGAGCTGCCCGAACAGATCCGGCTGTGCGATCTCGCGACCCTCGACGAAATGGACAAGGCCCGCCTGCGGGACCGCGCGGATCGTGAATACGCGGGTGCGAACGAGATCGACGCCGACACCGGCGAGCGCCGCGATGAGGCCGGTGCTGTAACTGAAGTCCAGGAAATCGATCCCGAGACTCAGCCGCAGCCCCTGCACCCGACGCTCCGGAGCGAGCTGCTGAAAGGCAATCGTGTAACCGCGGAAGTCCGGCTCCCGCCGGTACGCACTTCCAAACGGATGGAGCGTGTTCCCGTACAGAAGCACCTGCGAGCGGAACCGTCGCCCCGCGGCGCGCTGCGCGCGCGCGCCGAGCGTTACCGCCGTGTAGGATCCGTATGTGCTGAACGCGCGGTGCACCTCGAGCGCCGCCTGACCCCGTTCCGAGCCCATGGCGAGCCCGAGCCCGACGGCGAGCCGGGGGTAGACCCCCGACTGGATGTCACGGTACTGGGGCGAGAAGTAGTCGCTGGTGAACACGCCTTCGAGGCCCACGGAAGCCGGCACGTACACGGTCAGCGCGGGAGTGCCGAAGCGTATCAGGCCCTCGAGCGCCGCCCCTACCGCCTGTGAGCGCCCACCGCCGTCGTCGTCGTCGCGAAACTCGACCCGCACGCCCGCGGCTCCAACCCGCCCCACGGGACTGAGGTGCCGGACGAAAAGGAGGGGGCCGTTGAGGGACGACGGGTGCCCGAAGTACATGCCTGCCCCGGCCTCGGCGAGGGACTGGGCGGGTAAACGCGGCGGCGCTACGGAGAGGATTAACAGGAAGGCAAGAGCAAACCGGCCGATCATGGCTCGCGCTCCGCTGGGAGTCACGCGGCTTCTTGGCAAGAGTCGTACCGGTGCAAGCGTACACGCCTTGCGTGCGTGTTATCGGAGCCGCGTCCTCGCGCGCGGACGGGTCTGCGGGAAGACGTGTGTGGCGCACCCGCCCCACCTCCTCACCGAGGCGCCTCGCACGTCACCGCCAGCCGCACGGGCCCCGCAGATCATCGTACAGGACCCGGGCCATCACACGCCGCCGGTACTCCGCGGTGGAGCGCAGGTCGTCGATGGGGGCGACGTCGCTCGCGATCGCGGGGAGCAGGTCGTCGGGAGCGCGCAGCGGCGTCGGTACTTCGAGCAGCCGCTCGATCGCAGGACAGCGGCGGATCGTAGGCGCCATACTCGCCGCCACAACGCGCCATCCGGCATCCGAGCGCGTGACCGCGAGCCCCACTTTCGCGATCGCCTGCGCCCGGCGCGAGCCGACCTTCTCGAACACCTGGTACGAGTACGGGCGGCGCGGGAAGCGGATCGCCACCACGAGCTGGTCGGCGCGGCGCCGCATCTCCTTGTAGCCGGTGTAAAAGCGATCGAGCGGCACCTCCTCCCGGCCGCGCCACGACTCGAGGACGACCACGGCGTCATACGCCATGAGCACGGGCACGCCGTCCGCCGCCGGAGAGGCGTTCACGATGTTCCCCGCCCACGTGCCGCGCGCCTGGATCTGGATCGCGCCGACTTGTCGCGCCGCTCGCACGAGCAACGGGAATTCCCGTCCGATCCGTTCGTCCCGGATTACGTCCCAGTAGGTGGTGAGACCGCCCAGCACGAGCTCGCGGTCGCTCCAGCGCGGCGGCTTCAGATCCTCGAGCCGCGACAGATCGACGTAGGTCCGGTCGTGCGCCTCGACACGGACGGGCCAGTGAACCAGCAAGTCCGTGCCCCCCGCGACGGGGATCGCCGCGCCGTCGCCCGCGAGCAGGCCCAAAGCCTCGGGGACACGCTCAGCCAGCAGTACTTTCACGCTTCCCCGTTCCCCCTTCCCCGACTTCCCCGATCGTCGTCGCCACGGCGTCCACGATGCCGTCGTAGCCGGTGCAGCGGCACAGGTTCCCCCCCATCAGCTCGCGAACCGTATGCGTCTCGAGCAGCTCGGAATGGGCGCTGATCCACAGCGCCGTCATCACCACGCCGGGCGTGCAGGCGCCGCACTGTGTCGCGCCCTGCTCGAGGAACGGTCCGAGCTGGTCGGGATCGAGCGCCTCAATCGTCTCCACCCGCGCCCCACGCACTTGATAGGTCGGTACGAGGCAGGAGTTCACGGGCAGGCCGTCCAGGTATACGGTGCACGCCCCGCACTCGCCCTCCCCGCAGCCCTCCTTGGTTCCCGTGAGTCCCAGGCGGTAGCGCAGCGTGTCGAGCAGCCGCTCGGGCTCCTCCACCGCCACCGAGACCGGCCCGCCGTTGAGCGTGAAGGCCACCGTGAGGCTCATCCCCCTCCCCCCACGTGCGGAACGCGGAGTGCGGAGTGCGGAGTTGATCGACGAGTGTCAAATCCCCGGCGCGAACTTCCCATGCTACTCCGCATTCCGCACTCCGAATTCCGCACTCTGTAGTTGCATCAGTCGCTCCGGCGTCAGCGGGACCGCGCGCGGGTCCGCCCCCGTGGCCGCCGCCACGGCGTTCAGGATCGCGGGCGCGGGGCCGTCGATCGGCAGCTCACCGAGCCCCTTCGCCCCCTGGGCGCCGTGGGGGTAGGGGTTCTCGACGAACGCGACACGGATCGGCGGCACGTCAACGCTCGTGGGGATGATGTAGTTGGTGAGCTGGTTGTTGATCATCGCCCCGTCCTCGACCTTGCATTCCTCCATCAGCGCCCACCCGAGGCCTTGCACCACGCCGCCTTGCACTTGGCCCCGCGCCAGCGTCGGGTTGATCACTTTCCCGACCTCTTGCACCGCGACGAAGTCGATCACGCGCGTCGTGCAAGTGCGGAGGTCCACCTCCACCTCGGCGACGTAGGCGGCCCAGGCGAATGCCGCATAGGCGTCGCCCTGGTAGCGCTCCTCGTCCCACGAGATGCCGGGCGGACGTTCGTAGACCGCCTCGCCCACCAGCCGTTCACCGCGGTGCTCCCGGTGCCATCGCAGGATGGCGTCCTGCACCGCCGCGCCGCGCGCCCGGTCGTCGAGCCCGACCCGGTTTCGCAGGTCGTCCACGGCGCGCTCGATCAGACGCCCGACCACCATGGTGGTGCGCGAGGCGACGGTGGGCCCGCTGTTGGGCACGCGCGCCGTGTCCGGCTCCCCGATGACGACCTCCTCGGGTGCCAAGCCGAGCCGGTCCGCCGCGATCTGCGTGAACACGGTGAGTGTCCCCTGTCCCATCTCGATATTCGCGCTCAGCACCTCGACCCGGCCGTCCGGCAGCCCGGCCACCTGGAGCCGTGAATTCAGATGCACCTCGCCGCCGCCGGTGAACCCGGCGCCGTGGTAGAAGGTCGCGAGCCCGATGCCGCGCCGCTGCGAGCGCTGCGCGGCGTTGAACGCCTCGTGCGAGCGTTGCTTTTCGCGGTAGCCGGAGAGCGCGAGCGCCCGCTCGAGCACGGCGATCCGATCGGTGCCGTCCCGGATCACCTGGCCGGTCGCGGTGGTCTGGCCGTCCCGGAGCAGGTTCCTACGCCGCAGCTCCACCGGATCGAGCCCTAGGGTCCGCGCGATCACGTCCATGTGACGCTCGAGTGCGAACAGCGTTTGCGGGGCGCCGAACCCGCGGAACGCGCCGAACGGCACCGCGTTGGTGAACATGGCGCGACCCACGATGCGGACGTTATCGCAGGCGTAGGGCCCCGCTGCGTGGATGATGCCGCGTGATAGCACCACGGGCGACAGGGTGACGTACGCGCCGCCGTCGAGCACGACCTCGATGTCCTGGGCGAGGAGCCGGCCATCCGTGGTGAGCGCCGTGCGGTGGCGCACCAGGGACGGATGGCGCTTCGTCGTGGACGCCATGTCCTCCGGGCGGTCGTACACCATCTTGACCGGGCGGCCGGCCTTGAGCGCCAGCAACGCCGCGTGCAGCGCGATCGTGGACGGGTATTCCTCCTTGCCGCCGAAGCCGCCGCCCGTAGGGGTCTGGATCACCCGGACGCGCCGCTCGTCCCTTCCGAGGGCGTGCTGCAACGCATTGAGCACGTAGTAAGGGCACTGCATCGATCCCTTTACCATGAGCACGTCGTCCTCGAGCCAGGCGATCATGCCCTGGGTCTCGAGGTACACGTGCTCCTGCGCGCCCGTCTCGTAGACGCCCTCGACGACGACGGGCGCTCGGGCGAGCGCTTGCTCCACGTCGCCCTTGGCGATCTGCAGCCGCTTGAGCACGTTGTCCCGCCCGTACTGGATCTGCTCCGGCCGCGGCGAGGCGCGAAAATCCAGCGCCGGCGGCTCGGGCGCGACCACCACGTCGACCGCGCGGGCCGCGCGCCGTGCCATTTCCCGCGAGGGATGCGCCACCAGCAGCACCGCCTCGTGCACGTGGCGCACGTATCCGGCGGCGAGCACCGGCTGGTCGCGCTCGATGAGGAGGATTTCGTTCGCGGCGGGAACGTCCCGGTGATCGACGACGACGATCTCCGACCAGTCCACCTCGGGTCGGAAGCGGACGAGTGTGACGCGACCGCGCGGGGCGGGACTCCGGACCGTCATCCCCCACAGCGCGCCCTCGAGCGGTAGGTCGTCGACGTAGCGCTCACGCCCGGTGAGCTTGGCGAGACCCTCGCGGCGTTGCATGAGTCCGGCATTAATACCGTTGCCGAGTCGTTCTCGCCACTCGCCCGGCTGCTTTATCGCCACTTGACCGAGGCGCCGTACCTCGGTCAGTCCTACTCTGCCGGAGGGAGCCATGTCGTATCTCGCCTGGGCCAGCGACGCGGAGGGCAAAGCAGCCGAGCGGGGGTTGCGCCGCGGCGCCTGGTATCCCGTGCTCGAAACTTCGGACCGGTTCGTGGTGCTCGACGTGAACGACATCCAGGTGCGGTTCACGCGTGAGCGGCTGCGGTTTCGCGCCGCGCCACCGAGCGGCTGGACCGTAGTGCAGCTGTCGCCGGAGGAGGCCACAGCCGAGGCGCGAGCGCACGGACATCCCGACAGCGAGGTCGTCCGCGTCTACCTCGTCTGTCCGGGCTGTCACGCCCGCTACCACCTGCGTGAGGTTGCGCGGGAGGCGCGCTGCGGGGAGTGCGGCAACACGTACCCAGTCCACTGGGTGACAACGGCCTGAGAAGGCACGGCACGCGCGTTTGCGGCGGGGCGCCGGTGCCCGCAGCTTTAGGGCCCGCGACCTGAGGAGGGAGCCATGACGCGCTGGCCGATGCTCGCGGTGCTCCTCGCGGCGCCCGTCTCGGGCGCTGCGCAGGCGCCGCCCGCCGGACCGAGCGAGCCGTTCGTGGTGGAGTATTACTACAAGGCCCGCTGGGGCTATGCCGACGAGTTCATCCGACTCTTCAAGAAGAATCACTACCCGGTTTTGAAGCGCCAGATGGAACTGGGGCGGATCCAGGAAATCACGGCGGCGGCTCCCAGGTTCCACGCCACGGAGGAGGGTCGCTGGGACTATCGCGTCACCATCGTGTGGAAGAACGCCGCCGCGCCGCACGAGCCATTCCCCGAGGCGGAGCTGCGGCGCCTATTTCCCGACCAGGAGACGTTCAAGCACGAGGAGCAGCGCCGCTTCGAGATCCTCGCGGCGCACTGGGACGTCCCCGTCGTGACCGTGGACCTGTCGCGGCCGTAGCGGCGCTACCGCCCTGCCCGCGTCTTCCCGAGGTAGGTGCGCACCAGCGGTGCGACCCGGCCCCGCACGAGCGCCGTTCGAAGCGCTTCCGCCTCCTCGGCGGTCACTTGTGTGAGCAACCGCTCCCCTCTCCCCTCGCCCTCCTTCACCGCTACCGGCATGCCGTCGCGGTACAGAACCCGGTTCGTCGCGAGAGCCGGCACGGCGTCTCCCGGCGTGATGATGCCGACCAGATTGAGGGGGTCGGCGCCACTCAGCGTGACGAGCGCACCGCTCGTCTCTTGTCGGCGCACGGAGCGTAGCAGGCCGACCGCTTCGGGAAGCGCGTACTGTTCGCCCGAGAACCCGCCCACGAAGCGGCCGCCGCGCACCTCGCCCCGTGCCTCGAGCCGGCGGTACACGCGCAACAGGTCACGCCACGGTGCCAGCAGCGTTTCGCGCGTGACGACGCGGCGGAACACCACCCCGTAGCGTCGCAGCAGCTGCCAGGCGACCGCTTCGACGAGCTGGTCTTCCGGCAGCAGCGACGCCTGCCGCACGCGCGACCAGCGACCCGCTGTTTCGACCCCGAACGGCGCGACCCGCCCGCGGCGTCGGAAGCCGCTGCCCCCGATGGGGCGACGGCGGTCGGACGGGATGAGCAGTGCTCGCAACCCCGCGAAGCTGTCCGCGGTGACGAGGCCCCAGGCCACCAGCTCCCCTAGTCCCTTCTCGACTTCGGTGCGCAGCTGACCGGTCGCGTTCACGAGGTCGCCGAAGAACGACGCACCGCGCCCGTCGAGCACCTCCAGCACCGCCCGCCCTGCGTGGGATAGCGGCAGCTCCGCAGGGTCCGGTTCCAGCGTCAGCGACCGCCAGATTGCCCCCCGTTCCCGGCGGAACAGCGCCACCGGGGTGGTGCGAATCGGGCCGGTCTTTCTGTTCCGCGTTCCACCTTCCGCGTTCCGCGTTTGGCTGAGTCTCCCCCACGCGATCTCGCCCGAGAGGCAGAGCCCGTCGAGCCACAGGGGATCGTACTCCCCGAGCCGCGCGGGGAGGACGTCCGTCTCCCAGGCGCCCGCCGGCAGCTCGAAGCCGTCGAGCAGCTCCAGCACGGCCGCGAGGCCCTCCGGCCCCTCGGCCCGCGCGTCCGGGGCGACGCGCTGCCAGCGGAACAGGAAGCGCATGAAGTCGGCGGCCGTCACCGGCTCGATCTCCTTGCGCAGGCGATCGAGCGTGTAGCGGTGGATGCGCGCCAGCAGCCGCCGCTCGCACCACTCGAGCTCGGTCACGCCGGGGGTGAACCGACCGCGCAGCACGAACCCTTCGTGCTCGAGCGCACCGAGGGCGAAGTCGACGTCCGGCGCTGCGACGCCGAGCGAGCGCCCCAATTCCGCCGCCGTCGTCGGCCCGACCGCCTCCAGTCTCCCCCGCACCAGCTCGCGCAGCGCATCCTCGCGGGTCCACGTCTTGGCGCGTTCCCGCTCGGGCGGCCCGAGCGGCGGCTCGCACGGCGCCCCGGGGAACGCCGCCTCCAGCATTGGCACGCGCTCAGCCGCGATCCACAGGGGGGGCTCGCGCAGCACGGTCCCGGCACGTCCGGCTCGCACGAGTTCCTCGAAGTATGGCAGCCACGACGCGCCCTCCTTCCCCCTTCCCCCTTCCCCGGCCGTCAACGCGCCCATCACCAGCAGCGCGTCGTGCAGTTCGTCGCCGGAACTGACGTCCGGCCACGCTTCGTCCCGCACCCGATCGATCGCGTCCTGGTCGAGTTTGCCGAATTCGTCGGCGTTCTTCACGTCGAGCCCGCGGCGCGTGATCACCGCCTGAGTGCGGCGCTCTTCGAGCGGGGCGTCGTCCAGGAACGCGTACGGCTTCGCGTTCAGCACCTCGTGCGACAGCGGTGACGGCTCGGGGGTGTCCCGCGCGATGAGCGTGAAGCCCCCCGCTTCCATCGCTTCGAGCACGCGCTTCAACCCCGGGAAATCCATTGCCTCGAGCAGGCAGTCTTTGATGGTCTGCTTTACCAGCGGATGGTCGGGGATCTCGCGGTCCCCCACCAGATTCTCAGGGCACGCGAGCTGGTCCGGGAACACCGCCGCCACGAGGTCTTCCGCCTCCATCCGTTGCAGCGGCGTCGGGACCTTCTTGCCGCCACGCGCCCGCAGCACCGCGAGCGCGCGCGTCGCGTTCCAACGCCACCGCGAGCCGAACATCGGCGCGTCCAGCATCGCCTGCACCAGCAGGTGCTCAGCGGTCTCCGGCTTCAGGTAGTGGAACACGTCATCCAGTGGGAAGCTGTGTTGGGGCCCCAGCGACAGGACGATCGCGTCCTCGGTCGCCGCAGCCTGGAGCTCGAAGTTGAAGCTGCGGCAGAACCGTTTCCGGAGTGCGAGACCCCACGCCCGGTTGATCCGGCTCCCGAACGGCGCGTGCAGCACGAGCTGCATCCCGCCCGCCTCGTCGAAGAACCGCTCGAGCACCAGCGTCTGCTGGGTGGGGATGACGCCGAGGACCTGCTTCGCCGCGCCCAGGTACTCGACCATCTGGCGCGCCGCCGCCTCCGGGAGCCCCGGCACAGCGCCGGCGAGCCAGGCAATCGCGGTGGGCGGATCGCCGAGGCGGTCCGCGACATCCTGCCGCAGGCGAGACACTTCCTCCGACAGCTCCGGCGTGCGCGCCGGCGCCTCCCCCAGCCAGAAGGGAATGCTGGGCGGCTGGCCGTGCGCGTCCACCACCCGCACCTGGCCGGACTCGACCTTGCTGATGAGATAGGAGGTGTTGCCGAGCTGGAAGATGTCGCCCGGCATGCTCTCGATCGCGAAGTCTTCGTTCAGGGTGCCGACGAAGGTCTCGGTCGGGTCGAGGATCACGCGATAGTCCCCGATGTCGGGGATCGCGCCGCCCGAGGTGAGCGCCGCGAGGCGGGCGCCGCGCCGGCCGCGCAGCCGGCGGTTCACCCCGTCGTAGTGGATGTGCGCCCCGCGCCGACCCCGGCGCGTGGTGAACCCCTCCGCGAGCATCTGCACCACGTCGTCGAAATCCTTGCGAGCCAGGTCGCGGTAGGGGTAGGCACCGCGCACCAGCTCGTACAGCGCCGCCTCGTCCCAGTCATCGCCTGCCGCCGCCGCCACGATGTGCTGGGCGAGGATGTCGAGCGGGTGGCGGGGGATGACCAGCTGGTCGAGCCGGCGCTCGGCGGTCGCACGCACCAGGGCGGCGCACTCGATCAGCTCGTCGCGCGACAGCGGGAACAGCCGTCCCTTGGGGATCGCCTGCAGGTGATGCCCCGCCCGCCCCACGCGCTGCAGTAGCGTCGCGATCGAGCGCGTCGAGCCGATTTGGCACACCAGGTCCACCGTGCCGATGTCGATCCCGAGCTCGAGCGACGCCGTCGCCACGAGCACCTTGAGCTTGCCCTCCTTGAGCCGCGTCTCGGCGTCGAGCCGCTTCTCCTTGGACAGGCTGCCGTGGTGCGACGTCACGTGCTCCGCCCCGACCCGCTCGGAGAGGTGCAGGGTGAGTCGCTCCGCGAGCCGCCGCGTGTTCACGAACACGAGCGTGGTGCGGTGCGCACCGATCAGCTGCGCCAGCCGGTCGTACAGCTCGTCCCACACCTCACCCGCCATCACCGCTTCGAGCGGGGAGGAGGGGATCTCGATCGCGAGATCGAGCGCGCGGGCGTGCCCCGAGTCGATGATGCTGGTGTCGAGGGCCTGGTGTCGGACGCCGGTAAGAAAGGCCGCGATCTCTTCGATCGGCTTCTGCGTGGCCGACAGCCCGACGCGCTGGAGCTGCCGGCCAGCGAGATGCTCCAGCCGCTCGAGCGACAGCGCGAGGTGGCTGCCGCGCTTGTCGCGCGCCACCGCGTGGATCTCGTCGACGATGATGGTCCGCACGGTGCGGAGCATGTCGCGCGCGTGCTCGGATGTGAGGATCAGGTACAGCGACTCGGGCGTCGTCACCAGGATGTGCGGCGGCCGCTTCACCATCGCCTGCCGCTCAGCCGCCGGCGTGTCGCCGGTGCGGACGAGCGTGCGGATCTCCACGTCCGGGAGGCACATCGCCTCGAGCGTGCGGCGGATCTCGGCGAGCGGCTCCGCCAGGTTCTTCTGGACGTCGTTGGAGAGCGCCTTCAGGGGCGAGACGTACACCACCTGCGTTTCGTCGCGCAGCGTCCCCTCGAGTCCCTGGCGCAGCAGAGAGTCGATCGCCGCCAGGAAGGCGGCGAACGTCTTCCCCGAGCCCGTGGGAGCGGCGATCAGCGCGTTCCGGCCCGCGTGAATGACGGGCCAGGCGCGCCGCTGCGGCTCGGTGGGCTCCGCGAAACGCGCGCCGAACCAGCGCGCGATGACGGGGTGGAAGCCGGAGAGCGGCATGATGGAAATATGGCGAGGCTAACCCCGGGGCGGCGCCCCGGGGTCAGCCGCCCAGGACTCCCTCCAGAGTCACGCCCCGCGCCGCGGCGATCCGCTCGATCGTTTCCCCGATCTTGTTGTTGGGTGTCGAGGCGCCTGCGGTGATCCCGATCGTCACCCGCCCGGCGGGCAGCCACCCCTCCCGGCGCTGCTCGTCTGGCGCTCCCACGGGGCGGAACCGGATCGTGCCGCCGTCCGGGTCGATGCACGCGGCGTCCTCGACGTGATAGGTCGGCACTTTCTGCTGGCAGATCGCGGCGAGGTGCGTGGTGTTGCTCGAGTTGTAGCCGCCGATCACGACCATGAGATCGAGCGGCTCGGCGATGAGCTTGAGCACTGCGTCCTGCCGGTCTTGGGTCGCCGAGCAGATCGTATCGAAGGTGCGGAAGTGCTCGGGCACCGCCGCTTCCCCGTAGCGCGCCGCCACGCTGTTGCGCAGCTCCGCGGCGATGGCCAGCGATTCGCCGGACAGCATCGTGGTCTGATTCGCCACGCCGACGCGCGTGAGGTCGCGATCCGGGTCGAAGCCGGGCGACAGCTTTCCGGCGAACTGCGCCAGCAGCCGCTCCCCGTTCTCCCCTCCCTCGATGTAGCGACACACCTCGCGTGCCTCCGCCATGTCGCGCACCACGAGGTAGCGGCCCCCGGGATACTTGGTCACCTGGCTCGACGTAGCCTTCGTTTCTTCGTGGTAGTACTTGCCGTGGATGATCGCCGTGAAGCCGTCCTTCGCGTAGGACTCGACCCGCTTCCACACGTTCAGCACGGAGCCGCAGGTCGTATCGACCAGCACGCAGCCGATGGCCCGGAGCCGTTCGAAGTCCCGCACCGTCACGCCGAAAGCGGGGAGGATGACGACGTCGTCCGGCCGCACGGCGCTCAGCTCGAACTCGCCCCCTTCCGGCCGGCCCAGCAGCTCGACGCCCATGGCGCGCAGCTTCGAGTTCACATGCGGGTTGTGGATGATCTCGCCCACGAGGAAGAGGCGCTTGTCGGGGAACTTGGTGCGGGTCTCGTACGCATACTCGACGGCGCGGTCGACGCCATAGCAGAACCCGAATTCGCCGGCGAGCTTGAAGGTGAGGTCGCCCAGCGAGAGCACGTACCCGTGCCGGCGTATCCGGTCCACGACGTGGCTGTGGTAGTCCGCCGTCAGGGCGCCCTCGATGCGCCCCTTCAGCCCGAACCCTCTCCGGAAGTAGGTCTGCTCCACGGGGTCAATCTAATCGGACCCCGCGGCCGGCGCGCACGGCGTCCATCACCCGCTGGACCGCGACACCGTCGTGGAATGTGGCGGGCTCGCCTGCCGCGGGCCGCCCCTCCAGGACGCCGACGAAATCCCGCAGCAACCGCACGCACGAGCGTGCCCACATGTTGTTCGGAACCGTTTGTCCGGACAACTCGTCGGGAACGCTGACGTCCGCGAGCGCAAGGCCCGGACGACCGATTTCGAGCTTCGTCTCACCCGTCAGGACCAGCGAGCCCTCGAGTCCCGTCACCCGCGCAAAGTGGCCGGGCCCATGAAACGCGAACGTGGTCAGCGTGATCGTCGCGACTGCGCCGCTGGCGAGGCGCATCACGAAGCTGGCGTAGTCGTCGGCCGTGACGGCCCGCGCCACGCCATGCTCGTCCCGTCGCTCGGGGACGAACGTGGCGACCCGGCCGCTCACTTCGACGACGTCGCCTGCCGTCCAGAAGCGGCACAGGTCGATGAGATGCGACCCCACGGCTCCCAGGATCCCGCCGCCGCGCGCCGCGTCATGCCACCAGCTCCAGGGTGCCTCGCAGGCCTGGGGTCGCCCGTCGCCACGCAGGTAGGACACCACCAGCTCGAGATGCAGCACCGGGCCAATCCCGCCCGCGCGGATCAGCTCTCGAGCCCGGCGCCGGTTCGGTTCGTAGCGCAGCTCGTGGTCGATGCGGGCGCAGCCCGGGCTCCGCTCGGCCACCTCGACCATCTGCTCCGCCTCGCGCGCGGTGAGCGCCATCGGCTTCTCGCACAACACGTGCTTCCCGGCCTCGAGCGCCGCGATGGCGTGGCGCGCGTGGGCGTCCGGGGTCGAGGACACGATGACGAGGTCGACATCGCCGGAGCGAGCCAGCTCCTCGCCACTCCCGAACGCGTGCGCAATGTCGAACTCCCGGGCCACGGCGGCCGCCCGCGCGCGATCCCGGCTCGCCACCGCCGTCACCACCGCACCTGGCACCAGCCGCAGCCCCGGCAGCTGCACCCGTCGCGCGAACCCCGTGCCGATGACGCCGACGCGGACCGTCATGGCTGCATCGCGCACGGCGGCGTGTCCGCGCCGATGCGCACCGACTGGAACGACGCCTCGAGCGTGACGCGACCCGTCCCGGCGACCTCGCTGCCCGAGCCGCGCGCGCTCGCCGCGAGCGCGTCGCCCGCCCGGGTCACCGACACCGTCCCGCTGTCGAGCGTGACGCCGTGCCCCACGTCGCCTACCATGAACCGCCCCGCCACGACGGCACCGCGCCCCGTCGTGCTGTCGGCGCGCGCCAGCAGGGGGAACTCACCGCTCGCGACCGAGTCGCTCGAGCGTACGTAGATGAGCACGCCGTTGCCGCGCTCCGTGCCTTGCAGCAGCAGACCGCCCCGGCCGGTACGCCCGCAGCGATCCGCGGTAGCCGGGGTGGCGAAGCGCAGCGTGTCGTGCGGCGGCCGGGTGATGCGGGCGCGCAGCCGGGCCGCCGGCGGCCCGCGGCTCCCGCATGCCGCGGCGGCGCCGAGCGCGAGCAGCGCGAGCGCGCGTGTGTTCAGGGGGACGGCGGGGGAGCGCCGAGCTGCGCGCGCGCCGCTTCCAACGGCAGCGTGTGGGGCGCGAGCGCCTCGACCAGCCCGGCGGGGAGCGGCTGGGGCTTCAAGTGTTTCCGGTCCACGCACACGAGGACCATCCACCCCGCCGCGGTGAGAGACTGACCGGTGCCGCGGAACACGTCGAAGTTCAAGGTCAGCGACGTCGTGCCGATCCGCCCGACATACGTGGCGACGCGTAGCCGGTCGTCGAGGCGCGCCGGCGAGTAGAACTCGCTGTGCACGGCCTTGCGGGGAAGGAAGATGTTGTAGCGATCGAAGACCTGGGCGTAGGCGAGGCCGCAGGCGCGGAACAACTCGGTTTCGGCGATCTCGAAGAAGCGAACGTAGGAGCCGTAGAAGATGATGCCCGCGAAATCCACGTCGGACCAGCGGACATAGTCTTCGACGACGTACGGCGTGGCGGGCATGGCTTCCCGGGCGTGGCCTGAGCGGGAAGCTAGACGGCGGGAAACTACGACGCCAGCAGCCTGGCGACGTGCGCCGCTACACGCGCGCCGGGGGCCCGTGGCTGCCGCGCGCGTCGGGCCGGAGGCCGTAGGCGCGAAGCCTCCGCCACAGCGTAGTGCGGCTGATCCCGAGCCGGCGCGCCGTTTCGGCCAACTTGCCGTGCGTCTGCTCCAGCGTGTCCAGGATCGCCTGCCGCTCGCGCTCCGCGAGCGTCTTGGCGTGATCGCCATCGGCCAGGAAGATCGCCTCACCGAGCTCCGCCGAGCCCTGCTTCAGCGAGCGCGCTCGACCGCCCAGCGCGACCAGCCGCTCCCGCAAAGCGCCGCCGCGCAGAAACGTGGCGTCGCCCAGGTTGTCCACGACTTTCCGGGCACGCTGGTTGGCGTAGATCATGCGGCCGGAGGCGTCGAACACCACGACGCCCTCCCCAAACGTCTCCAGGACCGCTTGGCCGAGCGGCGCGAAAGAAAGCGGAGGCGGGACGCTGGTAGCCTTGTCTCGTTGAGCCATACGTAATTGCATACTCGGATGCGGGGTCAGAGTTTCAGGCAGCATCGCCGTCATAGAGAGGACCCCCCAATCTGCCCGAGGTCACACCTCGGCCTGGCCCGCTAGCGGCGGCGGCGGCGCCCGCCGCGGACCAGGCGGACGCGCTCCTCGCGCGAGAGCCCGCTGAGCTGCTGGTGCAGCTCCTCCACCGTAGCGGCGCGCACTGCCTCCCGCTTACCGCGCAGCACTATGAAACGCACGGGCCGGTCCAGCGGCGGGAGGTCGCGGGGCTGGAGGCGACGCGCCTGCCCCTCCTTGAGCCGCAGGCGGATTACGCCCGCGCCCTGCTCCACCTCGTAGTCCACGGGGACGCGGTCGCCGTAGAGGTGGATCGAAGCCGGCAGCGCTTCGAGCTGGTGGCGCACGCCCTCGGGGACTGCCGCATCGACGTCGAGGGCGATGCGCGCGTTGATGAACGCCTCCCACGAGCTCACGCCCTCGAGCTGAGCGACGAGCCGGGCGGTCAGTCGCTCGCTCGCCGCCTCCGCGAGCCGTCCCCCGGAGCGGCGCCAATAGAAGCCGAAGCGCTCGAGCGCCTTGCGTATCCGCCCCTGGTCGGGATGGGGCGTTGCCCCCCCCAGCAGGGCCTGGATCAGCGCTGCCCGCGCGGCGGCGGCGAGCTCGGGCGGGAACGGGCTGCGCAGCGGCTCGACGTCGCGCTCGAGCACGAAGCCGAAGTACTCGACGGTGCGCACCACCATCAGTCCCTCCCGCCGGCGGTGCCGCTCGAACACCACGGTCGGTGCCCCGCGTCGCGCGTAGCGACGTAGCGCGCGCTCGGGAAGCTGGGTCCCTTCGATGCTCGCCCGCGGCACGCCGAACCGGTCCGCGAAGTAGCGAAGCGTGCCCGCGACCGCCCCCCAGCTGCCGGACACGGAGCCGCGGCTCACCCGCGCCTCACGCCCGTCTGCCGTCTCCTCGTCGATCACCAGGTCGAACGGCATGATCTTCGCAACCAGATCGGCGAACGCCGCGAGCGTCTTCTCGCCGGCGTAGGACAGCTTGTCCGGCAGCGCGAGCTCGAGCTGGCGGTACACCGACGCCGTGCCGAGGGCGATGTCCTCGATCGCCTTGACCAGCACGCCGCGGCCCTCCGCCCAGTCATCGATGCTCTCGTGGAAGAGGTGGCGCGGGAGTCCGTACACCTCCCCCAGGTAGCCGTGTTTATTGACCGCCTCGGCGTAGACGTTGTACGCCGTGAGGTGATCGCTGCCCGGCACGATCAGTCCCTTCAGCTCCCGCTCCTCACGCGTCATGCGGTGGAGCGATTCGATGTTGGCGGCGACGGCGACCACCGGGATCAACTCGCCCTCCGCGTGATAGAGGAGCTCGCCCCACGGCCGCTCGACCGGCATCGCCTCGACCTCGCGTCCGTAGCGCGTGAGCCGGCCCTGCTCGATGAGACCCCGGTCCGTCAGGAGCTGGAGCGCATCGCGATACGCCTTGCGATCAAGCGGGACGGGCAGGTCGAGGTCCCGCGCGTCGACGCCCAGCGCAGCGCAGGTGATCGCGACGCGCTCGGCGTCGCCCGCGAGCTGAAACTCCGGCGGCGTCGGCACGAGCCGCTCGAACTCGAGATCGCGGTCGCTGAGGATGTAGACCTCGCCCGCTTCGACCCGCCCGTGGACCCGCCCCGCCATCTGGAGGATCTCGTTCGCCCCGAGATACAGCCGGGTGAGCACGTTGCGGCCCCGCTCCACCACGTTGGTGTAGCGCGCATCGTAGATCACCACGGTGTCGAGCCCGCGGATGTTGAGCGCGGACTGGCCCGCTGCCGTCATGGCGAGCAGGAACGGGCGCCGCACCTCCCCGTCGAGAAACGGCCGGATGACCCGGATCGGCTCGCCCCCGTGGTAGAACGCCGTGGGCAACGCTTGCCAGCGTGCAGCCAGCTCCCGCGCGATTTGCTCGACTTCGGCTCGGGTCGGCACGAACACGGCTACACCGCGACGCTGCCGCATCACTTGCCTGACGAAGCGCTCGTTCAGGAACTCGAGCGGCTGTTGGGGGAGGACGCGCACCTGGGCCGCCTTCGCCGGGTCGAACGCCCGGGTCTCGAGCACCTCCACCGAGCCGAGGTAGCGGGCGTAGAAGGCCGGATCCACGGTCGCCGACAGCCAGATGAAGCGGCAGCGCGCCCGCTTCCCAAGCGCGAGGCAGAGCTCGAGCTCCGCCGACGTCTGGTGGATCTCGTCCACGACGAGCGTGTCGCGGTCGGTGATCAGGCCGTCCTCGAACCAGCGGCGCGCGATCCCCGTCGTGACGATCACCACGTTCCAGGTGGGAGTTTCCGGCGTCGCTTCACGCTCCCGGTTCACGACTCCCACGTTGAGGGGCGCCCGCAAGATGGTTTCGGCGATCGACCGGATGGCGAGCGTTTTGCCCGTGCCGGTGCCCGCCACGATCCCGAACCCGCGCCCCGAGGCGGCGAGGCGACGGATGTCGTCACCGTGCTCTCGCTCGAGCAGTGTGTCGATGGTCAGGCCGAGCGCGAGCTCGATGGTTTCGCACGCCGCACGGGTCGGGGCGATGACCACGACCCGCCCGGTGGAGGGCTCGGCGGCGAGGAAGGCCTGCGGATCGGGAGGAAGAAAGTGGTCGCGCGAGACTCGCACGCCCGCAATATAGATAAATTAGGCGCGGCGCCCGCTCACGAACCCCAAGCCCTCGACCGAGGAGGAGGCGGGAAATGTCCGCTCGCTGGCTCGCTTGCCTCGTGCTGCTCCCCTGGGGCGCAGCCGCCGCGCAGAAACTCGAGAAAACGCCGCTCACGCCCGAGCAGCTAGAAGCTCAGCTCCAGTACCAGACCGGCCGTGTGTCCATCCGCAATGGCCTCGCGACGCTCACGCTGCCGGCCGAATTCCGTTATCTCGACTCCCGTCAAGCCGCCGCGGTGCTCCAGGCGTGGGGGAATCCGCCCGGCAGCCGTACGCTCGGCTTGCTCCTCCCGTCGGGCCTCAGCGTGTTCGCCCGCGAGGCGTGGGCCGTCGTGATCACCTACGACGAAGACGGCTACGTCAAGGACGACGAAGCGGCGCAGATCGACTACGCCGCCCTCCTGAAGAAGATGCAGCAGGGGATCCGCGATGGAAACGACGAGCGCAAGCGCGCCGGCTACCCCACGGTCGAGCTCGTCGGATGGGCCGAGCCGCCGCACTACGACAGCGCCAGTCACAAGCTGTACTGGGCGAAGGACCTGCGGTTCGGCGGCGACAGCGGGCGCACGCTCAACTACAACATCCGGGTGCTCGGGCGGCGCGGCGTCCTGGTACTCAACGCGGTCGCCGCGATGGACCAGCTCGAGTCGATCAAGCGCGCGATGGGCCAGGTGATGGGTTTCGTCGAGTTCAACGAGGGGCACCGCTACGCCGACTTCGTCCCGGGTACCGACAAGGTCGCCGAATACGGCATTGCCGCGCTGATCGCCGGGGGCGTCGCCGCGAAGGCAGGGCTCTTCAAGGTGCTGCTCGCCGCCTTGATTGGGCTGAAGAAGGTCCTCGTCGTAGCGCTGGCCGCGGCAGCCGCGTTCTTTCGCAAGCTGTTTCGCCGCAAGCCGGCAGACGCGGCCGCGAAGTAGGAAAAAGAAAGCGGGAGGCGTGCGTGCAACGCCTCCCGCTTGACCACCGTACCGTGCGCTCCCGCCTAGGGCATCAGGAGCCGCACCGGCGACCTCCGCACGCGCTCGCTCCGAATGGTACGGCGCGCGATTAACCCGCGGCGCTCACTCGTCGTCATCGTAGCCGTAGCGGTGATGGCGGTGATGATGCCGGTAGATTCTCGCCCGAGTCACGAATACCCGATCGACGAACAGGGGGCGAACCGGATAGGGCCGGGGGACGACGACGACCAGCGGCGGCCGATAGAAGTATGGGCGGTAGACATACGGCCGCCCCACGACGACGATGCCAGACACGTAGGGCCGCGGCACACCGAACCCGACTGCCACGCTGACGCGCGTCTGCGCCGCGGCGGGAGCCACCGCGAGTGCGAGTACCAGTCCGAATGCCAAAGCTGTGCGTTTCATAGGTCACCTCCGCGACACCGGTTCGTCGGAAGGGTCATGCCACAGGGGGAGGCCGTCGGATAACCTGCGCATCTGAGCGAACTTAGGGACGTTGGGCGTGGGGCGTCGTGGCGCGCGGAGTTGTCACCCCGAGCGGTCACCGTGTAGCGGGGGCGGGTCCCTCAGTCTCCCAGACTGATCCCCAGGTCACGCGCCGTCGCGATGGTATCGGAGTCGAGCGGGACGAGCTTTGGCATTGCGAGCGCCTCCGCAATGGGGATGGGGGCGATGGCGGGGGGTCGCAGCGCGACCATCGTCCCGAACTTCCCTTCTGCGATCACGCGGACGGCCGCCGCACCGAACCGCAGGCCCAGCAGGCGGTCGAACGTCGTGGGGCTGCCGCCACGCTGGAGGTGCCCCAGCACGAGCGTGCGCGTCTCCTTGCCCGTCATTTCCTGGATCGAGTTGGCGACCTTGTCGCCGATTCCGCCCAGGCGCTCGTGCTCGGGATCGATCAGCGACACGGTGCCGCCCTTCGGTGCCGCTCCCTCCGCAACCACGACGATGCTGAAGTGCCGGCCCTCGGTTTCGCGTCGCTGGATTTTGTCGCACACCTTCTTGATATCGAAAGGGATCTCGGGGATCAAGATCACGTCGGCAGAGCCGGAGATCCCCGAGTGCAGGGCGATCCAGCCAGCGTGGCGCCCCATCACCTCCACCACCATGACGCGCTCGTGACTCTCGGCCGTGGAGTGGAGTTTGTCGATGGCGTCGGTGGCGGTCTGGACCGCGGTATCGAAGCCGAACGTGGAGATGGTGCCACCGACGTCGTTGTCGATCGTCTTGGGCACGCCGACCACCGGGATCCCTTTTTCGAACAGCCGGAGCGCGATGCGCAGCGAGCCGTCACCGCCGATTGCGATGAGGGCGTCGATCCCTTTGGTCCGGAAGGCGGCGACGAGCTCGTCGGCGCGGTCCCGCTCGACCCAACGGCCGTCGGGGAGCTGCTCGCGCCACCGGAACGGATCGCCGCGGTTGGTGGACCCGAGGATAGTGCCGCCGAGGTGCGTGATGCCGCGGACCGTGTTGGCATCGAGCGTCACGACGCGGTCCTCGTCCAGCAACCCGTCATAGCCGCGCCGGATACCGACGCACTCCCAGCCGCGGTGGATCGCAGCGAGCACGGCCCCGCGGATCACGGCGTTCAGCCCCGGCGCGTCGCCGCCGCCGGTGGAGATCGCTATTCTCAACGCGCTGGCGGCGCCGCCTGCTGAATCAGGCGCAGCACTTCTCCGGGCTCAGCGTGCCGCCCGAGGGTCTTCTTGGAGTACAGGCGACGCCCGTCGACCTCGACTTCGAACACACCGCCCGAGGATTGGATCAGCTTGACGTCCGCGTGCGGGTAGGCCTTGCGGATCTCGGCCGCCAGACCGGCGGCCCGAGGCTCGTAGTTTCAGACGACACAGTACTCGATCGTGACGCGCATACGCGGTGTGGGAGAGCCGGCTCGGTTCCGTGGAAGGATAGTCGCGCTTGACACGCCACGCCACAGTCCCGAGTTTGCGCGGCATCCACCCCCGAGGATTCAGACCAACCGGCATGAGCGTCCTTCCTCGCCTCAAGGCCTCGCCCGGCGTGCTCGTGCGGACACTCGTGTCGCTCGGGGCCGTGCTCGCCGTCGTCGCGGCGGTCGCCGCCTACGCCTCCGGACGGGCGGTCCTCGGTGCCGGTCTCGGGACCGAGTTCGTCATGCTGGTGGCGATCGGTGCGCTGTCGCGGCGCTACGGAGTGGCGCTCCCCGGCAATGGCTTTTCTTCTTACATCGTGGGCGTCACGGCGTTCGCCGTGCTCGACCGCGGGTGGGCGTGCGCGGCCCTTGTCGCCCCGACGGCGATGTTCGCGGGCGACCTGTTGTTGCGGCGGCTGCCGGCCCGCACGGCGCTGGGGAACGCCGCCCATCTCACGGCTGGCACGGCGGTCGTCGGCCTCATGTACGAGCGCCTCGGCGGCCTCCTGGGTGCCGACGCGCTCGACGCGACGAACCTCGCGCCACTGGCCGCGCTGCTCGCGCTCCTACCCATCGTCGTCAACGCCACGTTCTACCTCGAGCTCGCGCTCGGTCGCTCGCTGGCGTGGGTGGACGCGTGGCTCACCGCGCGGTGGGAGACGATCGTGTACGCCTGCTCCGCCGGGCTTGCGCTCGCCTGGCTGCGCCTCGCCCACGCCGGGCTTGGCCCGGTCGAGACGTTCGTGGCGGGCGCGGTCCTCGCCATGGCGACCGCGACCAGCGTGTACGTCGTGCGGCTCGGGGTGCGCGCCGACGAACTCGCATTGATCCAAGGGCTCTCGCAAGTCATCGCGCGAGACATCTCGCTCGCGAAGAGCTTCGCGCGCATTCAGGAGCTCACGCGGCGCCTGGTGCCGTGGGAGCAGATGGGCTTCGCCCGCTACGACTCCCGCACCAACGAAATGGAGCTCGTCGCCGACACCGCGGCTGGCGGCCGGACGAGCTTTCGCTTCGACGCGAACGCCGGGCTGACCGGCGAGGCGGTCCGGCTACGCCGTCCCGTCGTGGCGCACGGGCTGCGGCCTGACCAGGTCGTCGTCCCTGGCCAGGAGCGCCCCGGAGCGGAGGTGCTCGTCCCGCTCTATCACGCCGGCCAGCTGGTCGGTCTGTGGAGCGTGCGCCACTCCGATCCCCTGATGTACCGCGAAACCGACGGCGAGGTGCTCGCGCTCCTCGCCCCCCAGCTCGCGCTCATGCTTGCGATCGAGACGTCGGTCCAGCCGGTAGTCGGCGCCTCCGAGCGAACGACCACGTACATCGGGACCCTCACCGCAACGACGCAGGAGATCCATGCCTCGAGCCAGGAGGTGGCCGCAGCGGCCCAGCGCGCCAGCCACGGCGCCAAGCAGGCGGCGAGTCTCGTGAGCGCCGTGGCGCGCGAGTCGGATCAGCTCAAGCAGCACGCCGGCGAGGTCGCCGCGGCCGGCGACCAGACGCGCGACTCGGGCTCCGCGATGGAGAAGACCACTGACAAGGTCCGCCTCGCGACCGAGACCGCCGTCCGCCGTCTCACGGACCTCGGGGTGACGACCGAGCAGAGCGCGTCCGAAGTGCGGCGGCTGCGCGACGTGGCCGAGCAGGTGGAGAAATTCTCCGAGACGATCGGGTTCATCGCGAACCAGACCAATCTGCTCGCTCTCAACGCTACGATCGAGGCGGCGCGTGCCGGCGTGCACGGCCGCGGTTTCGCCGTCGTGGCCGACGAGGTGCATAAGCTCGCGGAAGCAAGCGGGCGCGAGGCCCGGGCCGTCGGCAGGTCGGCGCAGGACACGCGCGGAGCCCTCGACCGCGCCGCCCAGCTGCTCGAGCGGCTCCGCGAGGACCTGACCGAAGTCGTCCAGGGCTCGTCCGAGTGGGTGTCGGACCTGAGCCACATCGCCGAGGCAGCCTCCAGCACCGCCCGGGCGGGGAAGCGCGTCGCGGAACTCGCGCGCGGCATCGCGGCGCTGTCGGGCCGGATCAGCGCGGCGCTCGAGCAGGCGAAGGCCGGCGCCCAGTCGTCGAGCACGGAGGCGGAGGCCGTGGCGGCCGCAGCGGCGGAGCAGCTCAAGGCCATCGAAGCCCTCACCCACGGCGCCACCGAGCTGGCGCAGCTCGCCGACAACCTCGCGAAAGCGGTGCGCTTCGTTCGGGGGGAGAACGGCCATCGGTAGGCTGGCGCCAGCCTGGGCCGTCCTGCTCGCCGCGTGCGGCGACACGATCGGACCGCCCGCGCAGGCCGGGCCCCGCGTCGATTACGTCGACGGCGCGATCGATCCCATCCTGGTGCGCGGCCAGGCCGCGGTGATCGAGGGCTTCGGGTTCGGGGCCGCGCCGGGCACAGGGGGCGTCACGCTCGCCAGCGCTGCAGGCAGCGTCACTGCGCCCGTGGCCGGCTCGAGCGGTTGGAGCGACCTCGCCATCCGCTTCACCGTGCCGGACAGCGCGGTTTCGGGAACGCTCACCGTGACGACCGCGGCCGGGCTTCGGCTCACGGCCACCGTACACGTGATTCCTCGTCTCCGGTTCGGCCCGGACACGCTGACCTGGAAGCAGCGGACTGCCTTCCCGAGCGCTCCCGTGGGCGTCGGGGTCGCGGCGGCGGAGGTTCCCGCTGACAACGTCGTTGCGATCACCCTATACGCCGCGGGCGGTGCCGAGCTGGTCGGCGCGCGTCTCGTCCCCGACGCGGGCGTCTACGTCGCCCGGGCGCTCGCGGGCGGGTCGGTCGGCGCGTGGGCGCGCCAGCCCGACAACGCGGACCCGCTCAAGAGCCGAGCGCTTCCCGCGCCGCGCGGGTTCGCCGCCGTGGCCGTGGCGACGCGCTACAACTCCCACTTCACAGGAAGCGCGCTGTACGTGATCGGGGGCATCGACTCCGCCGGTCGGGCGCAGCCGTCGGTGCTCGCGGCCGACGTCACTCCAGACAGCGTCGCCGGGCACTTCGCGCCAATCGAGCCGCTTCCCGCACCGGTGGCAGGCGCGACCGCGGTGGTGCGGCGCGGCCGGATCTATGTCATCGGCGGCACGGACTCGCTCGGGCGCCCGCAACGCTCGGTGTTCGTCGGGCGCATCGCCGCCGACGGGCATATCGACGGCTGGTACCGGCAGCCCTTGCTCCCGACGCCACGGGCCTACGGCGGCGGTGTGGTCCTCGACGATCGCGCGGTCGCGTTCGGCGGAGTGGCGGATAGCGTGCCGCCGGGCGGCGGACTCGACCCAGCGACGCCGCGGCTCGCTTCGAGCGATACGGCACCGGTAAGCCTCATCTCGGGCTTCTTGGCCGGGTCCTGGGCCTCGGGAACCACGCTGTTCCCCGCCCCCCGGTCGCAGTTCGCTACGCTGGACCTGGGCGACGTCGTCCTGCTCGTGGGCGGCATGTACGGTGGCGCCGCCAGGAACGACGCGGAGACGCTCGCGGCCGCGGTGATCGGCGACTCGCTCGGCCTGTTTACGGGGCCCGTCGGCGCCGGCACGATTGCGGCGCAGGGCGGCGGCACGCTCGTGGGGCCGGCGGGCGTCACTTGGCGCGAGTCGGATGGATCACGACATGCGCTCGTGATCGGGGGAATCGATCTGAACACGGGCCTGCGGAAAGCGGGCGTGTGGGGTTTCTAACCGGAGCCGGAGTTATTACCGTAGGGCCACACCCTAGGGACCGGGGGCCGAGTCGTGCGCACACTGACGATCCTGGGAATGGCGCTCACTTGCAGCGTCGGCCGCCTCGGCGCGCAGCGCGCGCATCAGTTCGAGCTGGGCGCGTTCGGCTCCTACACGCGCTACGACAGGGCGTTCGGCCTCGAGGACCGCGCCGGCGGCGGCGCGCGTCTCGGCTACTTCTTCACCGACATCGTCGCCGCGGAGCTCGATGTCGGCTATCAGGCCTTGAGCCCCAGGACGGGCAGCGCATCGCCCTCGCTCGCGCTCGGCGGCGCGAGTCTGGTCCTCAATTTCGGCAGCGCGCGCCAGCTGTTCTACATCCTCGGCGGCTACTCGCGCCTCGACTTCGAGACGGCCACGCCGTACCGCTTCACCGACAACGCTGTGCACGGCGCGATCGGCGATCGGCTGTTCCTCGGCGACCACGCCGCGCTGCGGCTCGAGATGCGCGCCATCTATGCGCCCAACACCGGATTCGCGCGCGCCTCCTGGGCCGGTCACGTGGTCGGCTCGCTCGGCCTCTCCCTCTTCACCGGCGGGGGGGTGCTCCCGGACGAGGACCACGATGGCGTCCCCGACACGCGCGATACCTGCTCCAACACGCCGCTCGGCGCAACGGTCGACGTGCACGGCTGCCCGACCGATGCCGATCATGACGGCGTGTACGACGGACTCGATCAGTGCCCCGGCACGCCCGCCGGGGCTCGGGTGGACGCGAAGGGCTGTCCGATCGACTCGGACTCGGACGGCGTGTACGACGGGCTCGATCAGTGCTCCAACACGCCCGCCGACGCGCACGTAGACGCCAAGGGCTGCCCCACCGACGCCGACGGCGACGGCGTTCCCGACGGAATCGACCAGTGCCCCAACACCCCGACGGGCGCGACTGTCGACCCGGCCGGCTGCCCCCTCGATTCGGACAAGGACGGCGTGCCGGACGGCATCGACAAATGCCCGAACACGCCGCCGGGCACGGAAGTGGACAGCACCGGGTGCCAGCGCTTCAAGGACTCCGACGGCGACGGCGTCGACGACACCAAGGACAAGTGTCCCGGTACCCCGCCCGGCTCGCGCGTGGATGCCTTCGGCTGCGTGATCCTGTTCACGCCGGAGCGGACACCGGTGATCCTGCGGGGGGTGACGTTCGAGACGGGCAGGGCGGTGCTCCAGCTCGAGTCCTTCACGGTGCTCAACATCGTCGCCCAGTCGCTGGTGGCGAATGCCGCCATTCGGATCGAGATCGCGGGATATACCGACGGCACCGGCTCCGCGGCGACCAACCTGCGGCTCTCGCAGGCCCGCGCGGAGGTGGTGCGCGCCTACCTCGTGAGCCGAGGGGTCTCGCCCACCCGCATGATCGCGCGGGGCTACGGCGCGAGCAATCCGATCGCCGTGAACTCTACTCCCGAAGGTCGAGCGCAGAACCGGCGGGTGGAGCTGCACCAGTTACCCTAGAGGAGCCGACATGAGACGGTTCGCGGTGCTGGCGACATTGCTGACGCTCCCAACGGGACGCCTCGCGGCGCAGCACGCCGGGCAGTTCGAGGCCGGTGCCTTCGGCTCCTACACGCGCTACGACGCCGCCTTCGATCTTCCCAACAAGGTGGGTGGCGGCGTACGCCTCGGCTACTTCTTCGGTGACGCGGTCGGCCTCGAGGCCGACGTGTTGTTCCAGCCGCAATACACCGTGTCGAGCGGTGGGACGCCCACCACTCTCGAGCCGCTGATCGGCAGCGCCAGTCTGGTCTTCAACGCCTTGCACGGCAGCCGCCTGATGCTCTACGTGCTCGGCGGCTACTCGCTGCTCGATTTCGGGACGCGGGCCCCGTATCGCTTCACCGACAACGCTATGCACGGTGGCGCCGGCGCGCGGATCTTCCTCACCCAGCGGGTCGCGCTGCGGCTCGAAGGGCGCGGCGTCTACGTTCCTAGCACCAAGTTCGCCTTCGGGCCGACCACGGCTACGCATTTCGTCGCGACGGCCGGCCTTTCGGTCTTCCACCTGGGCGAGCCGCCGAAGGACTCGGACAAGGACGGGGTGACCGACAAGAAGGACGCCTGTCCCAACACGCCATTGGGTGCGACCGTCGACCCGCGCGGCTGCCCGACGGACTCCGACCATGACGGCGTGTACGACGGGCTCGACAAGTGCCCAAACACGCCGGCGGGAGCGACAGTCGACGCCAGCGGCTGTCCCGCCGACGCCGACGCCGACGGCGTGCCCGACGGGATCGATCAATGCCCGAACACGCCGGCAGGCGTGCACGTGGACGCCAAGGGTTGCCCCGTCGACTCGGACGGCGACGGCGTACCGGACGGCGTCGATCAGTGCGCCAACACCCCGGCGGGCGCGACCGTGGACGCCCTGGGGTGCCCGGCGGACACGGACAAGGACGGCGTGCCGGACGGCATGGATCAATGTCCCAATACGCCGGTCGGCGCGCTGGTCGACGCGAAGGGTTGTCCGATGGACTCGGACCTGGACGGGGTGCCGGATGGGCTCGACAAGTGCCCCAACACGCCCGCCGGAACGCCGGTCGACACCACCGGCTGCCCGCTGCCGCGGCAGGTGATCCGGGACTCCGACGGGGACGGCGTGCCCGACGACCGCGACAAATGCCCGAATACGCCGGCCGGCTCGAAGGTGGACGCGAACGGCTGCATCATCCTGTTCCAGCCGGAAATCGTGCCGGGCGCCCCGGGCGCCGCGCCGGCGCGGCCCACGCTGATCCTGCGCGGGGTGAACTTCGAGTGGGGCCGGTCCGCCCTCACGCGCGATTCCTACGCGGTGCTCGACCAGGTGGCGGGGTCGCTGATCGCCAACCCGGACATCCAGATCGAGATCGCGGGCTACACCGACAACACGGGATCGGCGCCTCTCAACGTGCGGCTCTCGGAGGCCCGGGCGGCCTCGGTGCGCGCGTACCTGGCGCGCAAGGGCGTGTCGCCGGGGCGGATGGTGGCGAAGGGCTACGGGGCGAGTGGCTTCATCGCGCCCAACACCACGGCCGCGGGCCGGGCGCAGAACCGGCGAGTGGAGCTGCATAAGCTTCCGTAACGGCGGCGGTCAGGTTGACAGGCGGTCGGGCGGTCGGCATTGCTGACCGCACCGTCGCGTCGCTGGCTCCCAGCACGTAGTTTTCTCCGTCCCGCAACCGCTTGAGCATCACATGAACGCCCGCTGGCTGCCTCGAGTCGCGATCGGCCTTCTGACCGCCGGTCCGCCGGTCTGTCTGTCCGCCCAGTCTACCCCCCATCCCTTCCAAGCGACGGACTACTACCGCCTCACCGCGCTCGGCGACCCGCGCGTCTCGCCCGACGGGCGGCGCATCGCCTTCGTCGTGACGACGGTTGTCGAGGACAAGGACCGACGACATTCCGAGATTTGGACCGTGCCGACGGACGGTTCGGCGCCCGCGTTCCGGTACACGAGCCCAGCCACCGAGGCGTCGAATCCGGTGTGGTCCCCAGACGGCTCGCTGCTCGCCTTCACGAGCAAGCGCGAGGGCTTCGACGACGACGTGTGGTTCCTGCGGACCACGGCGCCGGGCGGTGAAGCCTTCCAGGCGCGCGGCGTACACGCCACGCCGGTCTTCTCGGGCGACGGCAAGTGGCTGCTCTACAGCTGGCGCGGCCCGGAGCCCGACAGCTTGAAGAAGGACTCGTGGCGGACACGAGTCTCTCCGCGCGCGATCACGCGCGGGCCGGACCCGAAGCGGTTCGACGGCCGGGTGTACACGTCCCTGCCGTTTCTGGAGGACGAGCGCGGGCTTGTGCCGCCGCGCGAGACCCGCCGGCCGAGCCATCTGTACCTCGTGCCCTCGGGCGGCGGCGAGCCGAAGCAGCTCACCAGCGGCGACTTGAGCCAGCGGGCCCCAGGCTGGTCACCCGACGGTCGGGCGATCGTGTTCGTGCAGGACTCGACCGACACGAGCGAGGTGCGCGACCAGGTCAGGCCGCAGCTCTACGTGCTCACGGTGGCGGACGGCGCGGTGCGCCGGCTCGCTACGTCCTACGTGGAGAACGTCGAGCCTGCCTGGTCGCCCGACGGCAACGCCATCGCCTTCATCTGCTCCAAGGGTCGCGGCGAGGAGAACGATGTGTGCGTGATTCCGGCGGCGGGCGGGACCGTGCGCAATCTCACGAGCGCGTGGTACTTGGATCCGTCAGGCCCGGCCTGGTCCCCGGACTCGAAGACCGTGTACTTCAACGCCGAGACGCGCGGCAACATTCACGTGTTCGCAGCGCCAGCCACGGGAGGCACTGTCCGCCAGATCACGATGGGCGAACGCCAGCTCAGCGGTCCGGCGATCACACGCGACGGCAAGTGGCTCGCCTACCCGGCGAGCGACGCCACGCACCCGACGGAACTGTTCGTCGCCCCGGTCGGGCGCAGCGGGGCCGGGTCCGACAAACGGCTCACGTCCTTCAACGACTCGCTGCTGGCGCAGCTGGTGACGATCCCGGCGGACACATTGTGGTTCACGAGCGTGGGGGGCTTGAGCATCGAGGCATTTCTCATGCGCCCCAACGGCTACCGCCCCGGGAAGAGCTACCCCTTGATCCTGTACATTCACGGCGGTCCGCATTGGAACTACGGCAACGTCTTCTTCCCCGAGATGCAGCTGCTCGCAGGACAGGGCTACTGGGTGCTGCTCGTCAATCCGCGCGGCTCGACCGGGTACGGTCACGCCTTCACGTTCGCGACGCGCGGGCGCTGGGGGATGGAGGACTACCAGGACCTGATGAAAGCGGTGGACGTAGCGATTGCGCGCGGCGGCGTGGATACGACGCGCCTGGGCGTCGCGGGGGGCTCCTACGGCGGCTTCATGACCAACTGGGTGGTGGGCCACACGCACCGCTTCGCCGCAGCGGAGACCGATCGCTCCATCTACGACTGGTACTCCTGGTACGGCTCCTCGGACGCGCAAGGCCTCACAGACTACGAGTTCTCAGGGCCGCCGTGGGACGCGGACTCGCTGTACCGCGTGCTTTCGCCGATGACCTACGCCAAGAGCATTCGCACGCCGCTGCTCATCGTCCACTCGGAGGACGATCGCCGCACCCCGATCACGGACGGCGAGCAGCTGTTCGTGATGCTGCGCAAGCGCGGCGTGCCCGCAGAGTTCGTGCGTTACCCGCGATCCTACCACGGCCTGTCCCGCACGGGCCCGCCGTGGCTGCTGGTGGACCGGCTGGAGCGGATCCGCACCTGGTTTGCGCACTGGTTCGGCAGCGGCGAGACGCCGCCGGCCGCCGGCACGCTGCGCTAGACCGTGACGCCTCGCGCCCTCGTCGCGTTGCTCGCGGCGGGGCTCCTCGCCATCCCGCTGTCGCTGGCCGCGCAGCAGCGCCGCAACGCCGGGCAGCCTCCGGCCCTGCGGCGGCCGCGGGCTCCGGGGAACGTGACGCGCGTGCCGACTCCCAAGTCGGTCCTGGGCTTCGAGCCCGGCGAGGACCGCCGCCTCGCCGACTGGCCGGCGCTGCTGCGCTACTACCAGGCCCTGGCGAAGACGAGCGACCGCGTGCGGTATCGCGAGCTCGGGAAGACGACGCTGGGCGCGCCGTTCGTCGCGCTCCTCATCTCGAGCCCGCAGAACCTCAAGAGCCTCGATCGCTACCGGCAGCTCAACGCGCGACTCGCCGATCCGCGGACCATCCGCAACAACCGCGAGACGCAGGAGGCGCTGCGCGACGGCCGCACCATCGTGCTCATCACGTCCGGCATTCACTCGAACGAGGTGGGCGGGCACCTGACGCCCGCGATCCTCGCCTACCGCCTCGCGAGCGACACCACCGCCGCCACCCGGACGATCCTCGACAACGTGATCCTGTTGCTCGTCCCCTCGCTCAACCCTGACGGCGTCTCGATCGTCACCCGCTGGTACAACCGCACGCTCGGCACGCCCGCCGAGGGCACCGACCCACCCGAGCTGTACCACCATTACACGGGGCACGACAACAACCGCGACTGGTACGCCTTCACCCAGGTCGAGACGCAGCTCGTGGTCGACTCGCTGCACAACGTGTGGCATCCCCAGATCGTGCACGACATTCATCAGCAGGACAGCGACGGCTCGCGACTTTTCCTGCCGCCGTACCTCGACCCGGTGGAGCCGAACGTAGACCCGCTGCTGGTGGACGGCGTGAACGCCCTCGGGGCCGGCGTCGCGTGGCAGCTCGCCGGGGAGGGGAAGACGGGGATCGCGATCAACGCGATCTACGACGCGTGGACGCCGGCCCGCGCCTACCAGCACTACCACGGCGGCGTCCGCATCCTCTCCGAGGCTGCGAGCGCCAACCTCGCGTCGCCGATCGATGTCCCGTTCGACCACCTCGCGACCCGGGGGCGCGGGTTCACGCCGCGCGAGCGCTCTTGGAACTTCACGAATCCGTGGCCCGGCGGCCGCTGGACCCTCAGGGACATCGTCGCCTACCAGTCCGACGCCGCATACGCCCTGCTCGAGAATGCGGCGCGCTACCGTGACGTCTGGCTCGCGAACTTCCTCACAATCGAGGGGCGGGCGGTGCGCGGCTGGCGTGGATGGCCGTACGCGTACGTGATCCCCCGCCAGCCGCGGGACACGGTCGGGCTCGCCACGCTGCTCGGCATCCTGCGCCGCGGGCAAGTGGAGATCCGCACCGCGCTGCACCCCCTGACGCTCGGCGGACAGCGGTACGCCGCCGGGAGCTACGTCGTCGTGCTGCGGCAGCCGTACGCGGCCTTCGCCAAGACGCTGCTCGAGCCGCAGCATTATCCCGATCTGCGGCTCTACCCCGGCGGACCACCCCTGCCGCCGTACGACGTGACGGCCCACACGCTGCCGCTCCTTATGGGCGTCGCGGCCGTGCCGGCGCGCGACTCCCTGCGGATCGGCCTGTCGGCGCCGATCGAGCCGCCGGCGGCGACCCCCGGCTCCGCCGGCATCGCCGGGGCGGATGGGCCGCGTGTCGCGCTGTACCGCTCCTACAACGCCGCGATGGACGAAGGCTGGACGCGGTGGGTGTTCGACACGTGGCGCGTGCCGTACGTCTCGGTGGTGGATTCCGTGGTGCGCGCCGGCAAGCTCGCGGAGCAGTTCGACGTCGTCGTGCTCCCCGATCAAGCGCCGGACGAGCTACTCAGCGGCCTGCCGCGCGAATACCCCGCGCCGTACGCGGGCGGCCTGGGGGACGAGGGCGTCAAGGCGCTGCGCCAGTTCGTGCAGGACGGCGGCACGCTCGTCGCGCTCAACGACGCCAGCCGGTTCGCAGCGACGCAACTGCTGCTCCCAGTGCGCAACGTGCTCGAAGGCGTGGCCGACGACGAGTTCTACGCGCCGGGATCGATCTTCCGGCTCGAGCTCGACACCGGCCATCCGGTCGCGCGCGGCATGCCAGCGCAGAGCATCGCCTGGTACGAGGGCGGCCCGGCATTCGAAGTGCTCGACTCAAGCGCCGCGCGGGTGATCGGCCGCTACCCCGCCGACGCCGACAAGGTGCTGCTCTCGGGGTGGGTGCTCCATCCGGAGCGGGTGGCGGGCCGTGCCGCCCTGGTCGAAGTGAAACAGGGGGCCGGCCGGGTCGTGTTGTTCGGCTTCCGCCCTCAGTACCGGGGCCAAAGCATCGCGACGTACCCCTTGCTATTCAACAGCTTACAGCGGCCGGCACGATAGCGTGATCCCCGTCTCTTGTCCGCTCGGACCGGGATTCCTATCGTGTAGCCCCCTATGGCTGTGGTCCGGCAGGCAAGTGCCCTCTTGCTGGCCGCGCTCTTCATGAGTCGCGGCCTTTTTGCGCAGGATAGCGTTCCACCCGCGCCCGCCGCGCCCGGACCGACCGACGTTCCGGTCGTGCTGCCGACGGCTCCTGCCGATCAGGCGCACGTAACGCTCCGGCCGACCGAGCTCCGCTACGTCCAGCAGGAGACGCTGCTCGTGCCCCAGACGTCATCGATCAAGGGGCTGTACGTGAACGCGTGGGCATTCGGGTCGCCCAAGCTGTGGCACCTCGTGCGGCTCGCCGACGAGACGGAGATCAACGCCTTCGTCATCGACGTGAAGGACGACACGGGGTGCCTCCTGTATCCGTCGGCGGTGCCGACGGCGCAACAGATCGGAGCGAACAAGTGCGTCCGCGCCAAGGATGCGAAGGCCCGGCTCGACACGCTCGCGGCGCACGGGATTTACACCATCGCGCGCTTCGTGGTCGCGAAGGACCCGCTGCTGGCGGAGCGGAAGCCAGGCTGGTCGGTGAAGGATCGCACCACGGGCGGGTTGTGGCGCGACCGGATCAACATCGCCTGGGTGGACGCCTACAATGACTCGGTGTGGATCTACTCGGCGCAGCTGGCCGCCGAGGCCGTGCGGTTGGGTTTCAACGAAGTGCAGTTCGATTATGTCCGCTTCCCCGACGAGCCGCGCGAGCGCATGGCGACGGCGATCTTCCCGGCCCACCACGCCGGGGTAACGCAGCGCGAGGCGGTGCGCGAGCACATCACGCTGCTCCGGAACCGCCTCAAGCCGCTGGGCGTGCCCGTCACGTTCGACATCTTCGGCCTCACCGCCTCGGCTACGACGGGCGATCTCGGCATCGGGCAAGTGTGGGAGGACTTCATCAACGTCGCCGACGTGGTGCTGCCGATGGTCTATCCCAGCCACTACTACCGCGGGGCGTTCGGACTGGCATGGCCGAACGGCCAGCCGTATCGCGTGGTGCGCTCTGCGTTGCGCGACGCGCTGCAGCGCTCGCGGCCGCACCCCGCGGCCGCCGAGATCCGCCCGTTCCTGCAAGCGTTCACGCTGGGCCGGCGGCTCCCCCGCTACACCCCCTCCGAGATCCGCGAGCAGATCCGCGCGGTCGAAGACCTCGGCATCACGTCGTGGGTGCTGTGGAACCCACGCAGCGTGTACCAGCGAGAATCGCTGCGGCCGAAGAAGAGCGCTCCCCCTCCCCCAGGGCGCGAACTCTCCGCTACGACTGGCGGCCGCTAGCCGGCCGTCAGGCCGGAGCGGGTGCCGGCCCGGGCTGCCACTCCGTGATGTAGCCCTTGATGGCCGAAGCCGCCACGGTGTACGGGTTGGCGAGGTAGAGCTGCCCCGGACCCGAGCGGCCCGGGAAGTTGCGGTTGATCGCGCTGATCGTCACTTCATCCCGCGTCTTCGACACACCGGGCCCCGCGTTGATGCAGGCGCCGCACGAGGGCTCGAGAAACGTCGCGCCCACCTTATGGAACAGCTCGAGGTAGCCCCGCTCCTCGCAGTAGCGCTTCACATCCTGCGACCCGCACTGGATGTAGAACCGCACCCACGGCGCGACGCGGGCGCCCCGCTCCGCCGCTTCCGCGAGCACCCGTGCATACATGTCCATGTCTTCCTTCTTCCCCGCGGTGCACGAACCCGCGTACGCGATATCCACACGGATCCGCCGAGCCGCCGGGTCGATATGCTGGCCGTTCCCCGGGTCGCCGGGCAGCGCCATCATCGGCCGGATCGCGCCAGCGTCGATCTCGATCACCTCGCAATACTCGGCGTCGGCGTCGCTCGCCAGCCCAGCGCACAGCAGCTCGGCGTCGCCACGCGCCATGCCCCGGTACTCCCTCAAGTACTCGACCGTCTTCGCGTCCGGGGCGACGTAGCCGGTAAACCCGCCTACCTCGGCCGTCATGTTGGTCATCGTGGCCCGCTCGTCGACGGACAGCGACTCGACAGCACCCCCACAGTATTCCACCAGCTTGCCGATGGCCTGGCCGCTCTTCACGTACGGATGGCGCAGGATCTCGAGCATGAAATCCTTGGCCGTCACGTTGTCCGGCTTCTGCCCGCGCACTACGACCTTGACGGTTTCCGGGACCGTGAGCCGCACGTCCTTCGTGATCCACGAATTGAAGATCGCCGTCGTCCCCACGCCGAACGCCACGCACCCGACCGCGCCGGCGTGCGGGGTGTGGGAGTCCGAGCCGATGATCACCATCCCCGGCTCGGCGTGCCCCTCGAGCATCTTCGAATGGCAGATCGCCTCGGCGCCGTGGCGGCCGAGCCGCAGCTCGCCGTACAGCTTGATCCCCTGCTTCTCCGCGAACGTACGCTGCTTCTTCTCGAGCTGGAGCGCGACGTCGAGGAGCCCCTCTTTGACGCGCTCGGGCGTCATCGCTTCGGGGAGGAACGTCAGGTGGTCGCGGAACATGAGGATCGAGCCGGGATCGTAGACCTGCTCGTTCTCGCCCACGAGCTGCTCAAAGAAGATCGCGGCCATCGGCGTCACGTACTCGTGGCTGAACCGGATGTCGGTGACCACGAAGCCCTCGTCTCCCGGCTTGACGGCCGGTACGCCGATCCTTCCGCGCGCTGGGTCCACCACCCAATGACGTGCGATGATCTTCTCCCCGAGCGTCATGGGCCGGCGCGGAGTCCCGGGGGGCGCGAGGACGACCTTCCCTTGGAGCCGGGCGACGTTGAAGTTGAACAGCCCGCCGTACTCGATGATACCGCGCGTGATCTCGCCCTCGCCTTGGGTGAAGGCTGCGAGCGGAATCGCCTCGCCGCGCCGCACTCGATCGATGATCGAAAAGTCGGTAGTGGTGAGGATTCCCAGATTCTGGCAATTCTCCCGGTAGATCCGCTCGATGTTCTCAGCGATGACCAGTCTGATGCCGGCGCACAGCTCGGCGTACGGCGACTGCTCCCGCGATGAGCCCTTGCCGCGCCGCTTGCCGCTGACCGACGCCACGAAACGGCCGCCCTTCACCGATCCTCGAGTGATCGGGAACTCCTCGCCGCATTTCAAGCCCAGGTACGGGAAGTCGCCCAGCGTTTCGTCGTAGTAATAGCAGATGTAGGCAGGCGTGATCTCGTCGGTCGAAATGTTGTCGCGCAGCGCAATGGCGGGGGTCCAGTCCAGGTCCTGCCCCGCGAGCTGGCTGCGCACCAGCGCAGGATCCTCGGCCAGAAACAGGATACGGCCCTCGAGCCGGACGAGATCGGGGAGCCGCGCGACGGGGCGGGCCTGCAGCGCTTGCAGCATACGCGAAAGATGAACCCCTTGCTCCGAGCCGAGCAAGACGATTTGCTTCCGGGCACCGGACCGAACCCCTGGAGGTCGAGGATGTCTCCGTACTGTCGATTGGCTGTCACGATGCTGCTCGTCACCCCGGTGGCATCGCTCGGCGGCCAGCAACGGGCCCCCGCGTTGCCACCCGTGAGCACCGCGGCGATGGACGCCCACCTCCGCTATCTGTCCGATGACTTGCTCGAGGGGCGTGCCCCGGGCACGCGCGGGGGCCGCCTCGCCGCTCAGTACATCGCGGCGCAGTTCCAAGCGCTCGGTCTAGCGCCTGCCGGGCCCGACGGCTCCTACTTCCAGCCGGTCGCGCTCTTCGGCCTGACGCCGCATCCGTCGCTCATGTGGGGCACGCCCGGCGCGCCGCAACCACTCAAACCGCTCGACGACTTCGTCGCGTGGGCTGAGCGCCCGGAGTCCGAGATCGCGGCGGACGGCGACGTCGTGTTCCTGGGCTACGGTATTCAGGCGCCCGAGTGGCAATGGGACGACTACAAGGATGTGAGCGTAGGCGGCAAGGTCCTGCTGATGCTCGTAAACGATCCGGGGCTCCAGGACTCGACGGTTTTCAACGGCCGCGCGCTCACCTACTACGGTCGCTGGACTTACAAGCTCGAGGAGGCAGCCCGGCGCGGGGCGCTCGGCGTCCTCCTGATTCACACTACCGCCAGCGCGACGTACCCGTGGGAGGTGGTGCGCGGGTCATGGTCGGTGGAGCAGTTCAAACTAGACCGCGTGGCGGCGCAGAGCATCGCGTTCGCCGGGTGGGTCACCGCCGACGCCGCCCGGGCGGCGCTCTCCCGCGCCGGCTTCAACCTCGACTCCCTGAGCCGTGCCGCGGCGCGGCGGGACTTCCGGCCGGTCCCGACCGGCCTGCACGTGGCGGTCGATATCATCAGCGCGCTACGTCGCGTCCGCTCCGAGAACGTGGTGGCAAAGCTGCCCGGGAGCGACCCGAGACTCGCGAGCCAGGTCGTGCTGTTCACCGCTCACTGGGACCACAAGGGGATCGGCCCCGCGGTCAACGGTGACTCGATCTACAACGGCGCGGAGGACAACGCGTCCGGCATTGCCGCGATGCTCGCGACGGCCCAAGCGCTCAGCCGCGCCACTCCCCCGCCGCGACGCACCCTGCTGTTCGTCGCGACGACCGCCGAGGAGAGCGGCCTGCTCGGCAGCCAGGCATACGTGCAAACCCCGCTCGTGCCGCTCGAGCGTACGGCGGCGGTGCTCAACCTCGATGTCACGAACGTGCGCGGCGCCACGCGGGACATCGACGCTCTCGGGATCGACCGCTCCACTCTGGGACCGGTGTTTGAGAGCGCGGCGCGGGCTGAGTCGCTCGCCGTCGTCCACGAGCCGGACGTGCGTGGCTCGTTCTACCGGTCGGACCACTTTCCCTTTGCAAGGGCCGGGGTGCCGGCGCTCTCGATCGAGGCTGGAAGAGATTTCATCGGGCGGCCTGCCGGATGGGGGAAGGAGCAGGATGAGCTGTACAACCGGGAGCGCTACCACCAGCCGAGCGACCAGTACCGACCGACCTTCGTCTACGAAGGGATGGCGCAGGAGGTCCGCGTCACGATGCGGGTGGCTCTCGCGGTGGCGAATGCACAGGAGTTGCCGCGCTGGCTGCCAAACTCGGAGTTCAAGCGTGAAACCGCTCCGCTGACCCGCTGAGTGCAATCCGTTGCATTGCTCGTAATGTGCCGCGCAGAAGTCAGTTACGGGTCCTGGTCAGGCCAGTTCTCCGGCGCCTCTGGCCGATTCCGAGGCCGCCGAATAAGTTTGCGCCCGCTTTTTGACAGTCCCGACTCCCGCACTCGTCACCGCGGAGCGAGCACCTGGAACTCCCGACATCCCATCGGTTGCCGCTGTCCTGGCTGCTCGAGGCGGCGAGCCCGCCGATCCAGTACCGCGCCTACGCCGAAGTTGTGCGGGAGAGCGAGCGCGATCCGGAACGACTCGCCGCGCTGCGCCAGGCCGTCCTGGAGTACAAGGTCGCTCAAGCGATCGCCCGCAAGCAGAAGTCCACGGGGCTGTGGGGCGGCAACCTCCTCGGGCCGGTCGCCTCGAAGGCGTACGGTTGGAATGAGCCGGGCACCGTGTTTCAGTACCGTCGATTGCTCGAGATGGGCTGGCCGCCGACCGAGCGGCCGTTCAGGCTGGCGGACCGGCTGCTGTTTCAGTTGCTGTCGCGCATCGAGCCGGATGACCCGGACCGGGCGGTTGCCCAGCGGGCTCAAGAGCTGCTGGCGGAGTACCAAAAGCCCGCCCGCACCGACCCCGGGCTCGGCCGCTGGGCACGGCGGCTCGGCCGGGAGGCGGCGGCATGCGCGCTCGCGCGGGCCGGCCACATCGACGACCCGCGAGTGCGCGGCACCGCGCATACGATCGCCAGCAACATCTCACAGTTCCTGCGCAGCGAGCTCGCTGCGAAGCCGTTCAGGAAGGCGCACGGCAAGACGGTGCTCGAGCCCGCTGCCTACCCGCCCACCGTTTTCGCGGTCGAGATGCTCGCCTTCCTCCCTCCGGTGCAGCGGGAGCGCGCGGGGTTCATCGAACGGCTGGGGCAGTATTTCTCGTCGCCGGCGCCGCGTCGCGCGTTTTTCATCCTGGCTGGCAAGAAGCTGTTCAAGCCGATGTTCGAGCTGCTGGGCGACCCGCTGCGCTCCGACGCTCAGGGCCACATCAGCGACATTCCGTTCGCCGTGTACTGGCTCGAGCTCCTGGCCCGGCTCGGCCTGGCGCGCCAGATCCCGAGCGCCAACCGCGTGCTCGCCCGTCTCTACAGCGAATGCGACGACCAGGGGATTTGGAGCCCGAAAAGCCTGCGGGCCATGCCCAAAGCCACGAATCCCGTCACGGCCCACTATTTCCCGCTGGAGGGGCCTGGGAAGAGTCCCGCTCAACGACAGACCGACGTGACGTTTCGGCTAGCGCTGATCGCGCGGGTCATGAGCCTCCCGGTCGAGGTGGTGTGAGAGGCGCGGGGGTGGGGGGGGCGCGATGAGCACCACCTTGCGGTGAGGGTGTTTATAACGTAGTAGTAACTACTACTACGTAATGCCAAACGTCGACCTCACTCCGTTCGGATTCACCCCCACTGAGTCCGTCGTGTATGCGGCTTTGCTGCAGCTCGGCCCGTCCACGGGGTACGGGGTGAGCCGCGCCACGCGGCTCGCACGCGCCAACGCCTATGGCGCGCTCGCAGGGCTCGTCACCCGCGGGGCCGCTCACCGGACCCCCGGCCGCCCCGTGCAATATCGCCCCACCGATCCCCAGGCGCTGCTCGCTCACCTCGCCGCGCAGCAGGGAGAAGCACTCGACCGGTTGAGTCGCGCGCTTGAGGACGCGAGTCACCCGGCGGAGCCCGAGACTCGCGTCGTGGCCGGCGCTCGCGCCGTGGCCAACCTCATCCAGCAGCTCGTCGCTCGAGCCGACCAGACGATCCAGGGGATCTTGGCGGCAGAGCTGTGGCGCCCGACGCTGCCCGCGTGGCGGCGCGCCACGACCCGGGCGGCGCTCGACGTCCGCCTGGCGGGCGAGAGCTCCGACACCGAGGGCCTCACGAAGAGCGCCGTTCCCGCGGACACGCCCACGCTGCTGCTGATCGACGACGCCCGAGTGCTGACCGTCTCGGGAACGGGCGAGCAGATTACCGCGCTGTGGAGCACGCATCCGCTCATTGCGACGCTGGCCCGCGCCGCGTTGCGCAATCTCACCTGATGCGCCGGCTGCCGCTCGCCTTGTTCGCCACGCTCGCCGCCTGCCGTGCGGCGCCGATTCCGGAGGGCGAACGGTTCCCGGCAGGAACGCAGTTTACGGCGCGCTTCCTTCAGGTCGGCGACACCAAGGTCCGGTACATCGACGCCGGGGAGGGGACCGCCGTGATCTTCATCCACGGGCTGGGAGCGTCTCTGTACACCTGGCGGAAAAACCTCGCCCCCGTGATAGCGGCGGGTTTCCGGGTGGTGGCGTTCGACAATCGGGGCTTCGGCTCCTCCGGCAAGCCGGCGCACGGCTACACGAACGCCGCCTATGCGCGCCTCGTCGCGGCACTGATGGACTCCCTGCACCTCCCCGATGCGGTGCTCGTGGGTCACTCGATGGGGGGCGAGATCGCCGGCGAGGTGGCGATCGCCTTCCCGCACCGTGTACGCGCATTGGTCCTGATCGGGGCTATGGGACTCGGCACGCGCGAGCCGCTGCTGTTCCGAGTCGCCCGGTGGCCCGTGGTGGGGCCCGCGATCCTCGCGTTCCGGGGGCGAGGATTCGTCGCGCGGCTGCTCAAGTCTACGTATGCCGACGCCAACAAGGTGAGCGAGGCGGATGTCGACCAGTATTACGCCCCGGTGGCCGAGCCGGACTACGGTCGGGCGCTGCGGGGCGTGCTGCGCGAGTTCCGGCTCGACGGGCTGGCCGGGCGGCTCGATGCGATTCAGGCGCCAACGCTGGTGCTGTGGGGGGAAGCGGACCGCTGGGTGCCGATCGCCCGGGGCCGCGCGCTCGCCGCGCAGCTCGAGCGCTCGGCGTTCCTCTCCGTGCCCCACGCCGGACACTCGGTGCACGAAGAAGCGCCGGGGGAGGTGAACCGCCTATTGATCAAGTTTCTCAAGCAGGGCCTGCCGCGTGTACCGGAGAACCTCGCATCGGTCACGGACTGGCGCGGCCGTGGGAAGAGCATAGATTTCATCAACCGGATGGTTGAGCCAATCGCCCCCTGAAACCTAAGCTAAGCAACCCCAGAGCATTACGGATCATCACCGCCGCCAAGGACGAGTTCGCCCGGTGCGGTTTCGATGGCGCCCGCGTGGATCAGATCGCGCGGCGCGCCGGAGTCAACAAGCAGCTGCTGTTCTACTACTTCCACTCCAAACGCGGACTGTTCAACGCCGTGCTCACGCGCGGCGCCGCCGAGCTGGAGCAGGCGCTCGCCGCGCTCGCGGTCGGCGGCGAGGGGCCGCTCGATCGCATGGCTGCGGCGCTGGCGGCACAGTTCGACTTTCTCGCCGCCCACCCCGACCTCGTCACGCTGCTCACGCAGGCCGGCCGATCCGACGCCCGGCCGTTTGCGCCGGCCATCAAGCGGCTGGTCATCCTGCTCGCCGAGGGACAAGGGCTGGGCCAGGTGCGCGACGACGTCGACCCCCACATGGCGGCGGCGCAGGCGCTGGTGCTCATGGTCGCCTATCTCGGCCTCGAGTCGCTCATTGCCGCGAGCGCCCCGCCGCTCGGCGCCGACGAGCCGGCGCTGCGCGCGCGCTGGAAGGAAGCCGCGGTGAAGCTGGTGCTGGAGGGAGTGAGGGCCTAGCAAGGGACTTCGAGACCGAGTGCGTCGGGCGGGCCAGCCGACCCTCACCAATTCAGCCAGTACGACGCTTTCACGAGGAAGGTGTTTTCAGGGTGGAGGCTGAACAGGTCGCGGAAGTCACCGGCGAGCGACCGCGTCCCCGTCGCCCTGAGGAAGTCGCCCCGACCTTGCGTCCAGACGACGAACAACGTCGAGCCGGGCCGATACTCCCACCGCAGCACGACATTGGAATTGAACTGTTTGAAGTTGAACCCACTGGCGACGGTGCCGAGGTACGGCTTGAACCGGTCGTCGTACGCCGCAGCGCGCGGATTGGCGAGCTCGCGCGGGTTCGCGTACGTCCCCTTGCTCACGAACGGCTGTGCGTAGACCTGGAGCGTGAGGTCGGGCGTTATCGTGTAGTCCACGCGCCCGGTCAGCGACAGAGTCTTCTGGTTCAGGTGAGCCAAGGGGTAGTGGGTGACGCCGGTGGAGTCGGTGACGGGGTTGAAGGGCTGGGTGTTGTCGATATTGTGCGTAACGCTGACGCCGATCGTTGTGTTGAACTGCGACGCGATGCGCACCGATACCTGCGAGCCCACGTTGACCGACTCGGACCGGCCGCCGTCCCCCCGCCAGTAGTTCGTCCACAGAGCGGGTACCACGACCGGCCGGCTGTCGCCGTCCCACTCCGCCCAAGAGGAGACAATTGGATCGACCCGCACGGCCGGGCCACCGCGAGCGCGGCGGTCGTCGAGCGTCGTGCCAAGGTGGCCCAGTGTCGTGCCGGCGTGCACCCACCAGCGGTTCTTGAGCTGTACGTGAACATTGGTGTTGGCAGCGCGCTCGAGGGGAGACCCGGCTCCCGTCCAGAATTGCCACCAGTTGAAGTTCCAGAACGCGGTCTGGTACAGCGAGCTCGGATGCAGCGACTGCACCCCGAACCAGTTGTTCCAGCTCTGCTGGTCGGCGCGGAGCAAGAAGCCGAGGTCGTTCACCTCGAAACCCGGCGACCGGCGCTGATAGCTCGTCTCGAACCGGGTGATCCCTCCGCCCACTTTGCCGAAGAGCAGCTCCTCCGCGTCGCCCGCGAGCGACGTCCTGGTCGAGTCGAAGGGGAGTCCGGCGTCGAGGCGCTGGTAGTAATGCACCGCGTCCCGCTGCGTCGCGGTGATGGCGGCGGGCGTGCCCGCCACCCGGCTCAAGTCGAGCGAGCCCGAGACCTGATAGCGGCTCCCCAGGAACCGGTGCCGGAAGTCCACCGCACCGACGTACGCGTTACGCCGCAACGCGGCGTCGGTCAAGGGGTCGAGGCTGCGGTTCACCGCCGTGAACATCACGCCGACGCCGCTCTCACCCTTGCGGAAATCCTGTTGCCCGCGCAACACCGCATAGTTGGTCGCGGGCTCGGTGGTGCGATCGGAGCTGCCCGTGGCGCGCTGCGTAACCCCTTCGAGCAGGCCCACTGTCTGACCGCCCGGCAGCCGGCCGGTCAACTTGCCCGCGAGGTAGATCGTGGTAGCAATGGGAGAGCCAGCGTCATTCGCCGAGAGCTGCGGCGCCCGCCCGATACGACGCGAGTAGAACAGCCGCTCACCGTTGCAGTTCACCTGGCTGCAGTTCACGTTGAAGCGGAAGATCCCTGTGCCCGCGACGAAGAAGGGACGGCGCTCCTGGAAGAAGGTCTCGAAGGTCGTGAGGTTGAGGACGGCGGGGTCGGCCTCCACTTGCCCGAAGTCAGGGTTGACGGTGGCGTCGAGCGTCAGGTTGGAGGTGAGCCCGTATTTCAGGTCCGCCCCTCCTGTGAGCTGCTGGGACCGATCAAAGCTGTTGCCGGCTGCGACCGACACGTTCTTCGTCACCGCGTAGGGCGCGACCTCCAGTCGGCGCGGTGCGGGGAGTCCCACCAAACCGGTGACGTCCCCCAGCTGGGAGGCGAAGCCCGCCTTCGATTGCCGGTACACCGGCCAGGCGACCCGCTCCGAGTACCGCTGGATGTCGCGCCACACGGCGAAGCCGAACGTGTTCGTGTCCGCATGCGCGTAGCGCAGCTGCGACAGCGGTATCTGGAACTCCGCCGTCCAGCCGAGCGAGTCCACGGTCGTCGCCACCTCCCATACGCCGTCCCAGGCATCGTCCTCGTTGTTGTCGTTGTAGATCGCGTAATCGCGCTTCACTCCGGCCGGGTTGACCGCGAACTCGTAGCCGGTGCGCCGGTCGTGGTAGGAGTCGATGACGATCTTGAGCTGATCCGTCGGCGCCCGCACGTCGCGACGCGCCAGGATCTTCAGGATGCTGTCGGGATGGGGATCGAAGGCGCGGATGAACGCGTAGAAGTTGTGGTCGTCGTAGGCGACCTTGGCTTCCGTGGGGAACCGCGGGTCACCGTCCTCCCGCGGCGAGAACTCGCGGAACGCCGTGATGGCGGATGCCTCGCGCCACACCTCGTCGTCGTCCTTGCCGTCGATGACCACGGCGCGGACTGCCCGCCGGGCGACGACCGTGGTGGCGGTGGGCGCCGGCGGCTTGCCGGCTTCGGTGGTGGGGCTGCCGTACGCCTGGACGACGACCATGACGACGAGCATCGGCAGGACGGCTGGCATACCGGACCTTTGGGGGTACCGGGGAGTTAGACGCGTTCGGGGCCGAAATGGTTGCACAAACGCGCAGGCCCCCGGGGAGCACCCGCCGGGGGCCCGAATGCGCGGTGTTGCGCCTGCCTAGTTCTGCGTTGCCACCAGGCTCGGCTCGTGCGGCACGTCGCCCTCGAACACGAGGTGGCCCGCCTCGAACCTCGCGCCGCGGAGCGCCAAGCTCAGCACCTCGCCCAGGTCCTCGACGAGGTGCACCTCGAGCGACTTCCGCACCTCTTCGGGAAGGTCGTCCAAGTCCGCCGCATTCTCCTTGGGAAGCACAATCGTACGAATGCCGGCGCGGACGGCACCGAGCACCTTCTCCTTGACACCTCCAATGGGCAACACCCGGCCCCGCAGTGTGACTTCGCCAGTCATCGCGAGGTCGTGGCGTGCGGGCCGCCGGGACAGCGCGGATACCAGCGCGGTCGCCATCGTCACACCGGCGGACGGGCCGTCCTTCGGGATGGCGCCGGCCGGGACGTGGATGTGCACGTCGGTCCCGGTGAGGGCATCTCCCGGAATACCGAGCTGGTCGGCATGGCTCTTGGCGTAGGTGAGTGCCGCGCGCGCCGATTCCTTCATCACGTCACCCAGCTGGCCGGTGAGCACCAGCTCGCCCTTGCCGCGCATCACGCTCGCCTCGACGAACATGATGTCACCTCCGACCGGGGTGTAGTACATCCCCGTCGCGACCCCGATGTCGTCCTCCCGCGCCATGCGCTCGGGGTGCACTTTGGGGCGTCCGATGAGGTCATCGACATCCTTCGCGTCCACAGTGACGCGCTCAGCTTCTCCTCCGGCGATCTTGCGGGCGACCTTGCGCCCGAGCTTGCCGATCTCGCGCTCGAGCTGGCGCACACCCGCCTCGCGCGTGTAGCTCGTGATAATCGCGCTCAGAGCCTCGTCCGTCACCGTGAGCTGCTCGGGAGCCAGTCCGGTCTCGTGCAGCTGCCGCGGCAGGAGGTAGCGCTTCGCGATCTCAAGCTTTTCGCGCTCCGTATAGCCCGTGAAGTTCACCGTCTCGAGCCGGTCGAGCAGCGGCGCCGGGATGTACTGGAGGAAGTTCGCCGTCGCGATGAACAGCACCTCGGACAGGTCGAACGGCACACCGAGGTAGTGATCGGTGAACGAGTCGTTCTGTGCCGGATCCAGCACCTCGAGCAACGCGGCCGCGGGGTCGCCCTGGAACGAGACGCCCAGCTTGTCGACCTCGTCGAGCAGGAACACCGGATTCTTAGCGCCGGCCTGCTTCATCCCCTGGATGATGCGGCCGGGCATGGCACCCACGTAGGTGCGGCGATGGCCGCGGATATCGGCCTCGTCGCGGGCGCCGCCCAGCGAGATGCGCACGTACGGCCGGCCCATCGCGCGGGCGATGGACTTGGCGATCGACGTCTTGCCCACACCCGGCGGCCCGACGAACAGCAGAATCGAGCCCTTCGACTGCTTGTCGTCTTCGTTGCCGCGCGCGTCGCCTGCCGGCGTGCGCTGCCGCAGCTGGCGCACCGAGAGGAACTCGAGGACTTCGTCCTTGACATCCTGCAGACCGTAGTGGTCCTCGTCGAGGATCGCGGCTGCCCGTTTCAGGTCGAGGGACTCTTCCGCCCGCTTGTTCCACGGCAGCTCGGCCATGGTCTCGAGATACGTGCGGATGACCTGGGCTTCCATCGAGTCCCGGGCCGCCCGCTCGAGCCGCGCCAGCTCGCGATCCACTTCCTTCTGGGCGGCTTCGGGGAGCTCGAGCGCCGCGAGGCGTTTGCGCAGCTCCTCGACGTCACTCGCGTCGTCCCCCTCGCCCAGCTCCTTGCGGATCGCCTTCATTTGCTCGCGCAGGAACAGCTCCCGCTGGCGCTCGCCCAGCTCCTCCTGAACCTGGGACTTGATGTGCTCCTGGGCGTCGAGCACGCCGATCTGACGTTGCACGTGCACCAGCACGCGGCGTAGCCGCTCCTCGACCTCGAGGGTTTCGAGCAATGCCTGGCGCTCGGCCGGGTCGATCTCCAGGTAGCCCGCCACGAGATCGGCCAGCCGCCCCGGATCCGACACGCCCTCCAGCACCTGCCGCACCACCTCCTCCGGCAGCCCGGACTTCTGTCCGAGCTCCCCGGCCCGCTCGCGGGCCTCGCGGTGCAGCGCCACGAACGCCGGATCGTCGGGGCGGAGCGGCGCTCGATCCTCCACCTCCCGCACCACGGCCTCGAGATGCCCCTGGTTCTCGACGTAGTGCAGCGCCACGCCGCGCTTTTCACCGTGCAGCAGCAGCTGCACGCCGCCCAGGCCGCGCTGAATCTGGCTGATCTTGGCGATCGTCCCCGTCGTGTACAGCACGCTCGGGGTCACGTGATCGACGTTCTCGCGCTGCGAGACGGCGAAGATCAGGCGGGACTCCCCCTTCAGCGCCGCTTCGATAGCGCGCAACGTAGTGGGACGGCCCGCGCCGATCGGCGTCGACACGCCCGGAAACAACACGATCTCCCGGAGCGGTAGCACCGGGAGCGTCAAGCGTTCAGACATAGGTTCTTCCATTTGAGAGTTCACAACAGCCTCACGGCCGGACTGCGTAAGCATCGTCCGTGCCAAGAGAGAACGCCAAAGCGAGCACGTCCGTTCCGCACGGAGCGGTCAATAAGGCAGAAGCTGCCTTTTAGCCACTGATGATCAGGCCATCGGCCGTCAGCTTGGCGCCACCTGACGACGGCGCCGATCGTAAGTGCAAACCGTTTGGATGGTTGCACCGTCGCGCCGACACGGCTAAATCTATGCGGCGCACACCTCTCGGACCCCCGATGACGGACGCAGACAAGTCGCTCGCCGCGCGCCTGATCCAGGCGTTGGGAAGCTCCTACACCGTCGAGGGGGAGCTCGGTCGCGGCGGGATGGGCGTCGTGTACAAAGCCCGCGACGAGCGCTTGAAGCGCCAGGTGGCGATCAAGGTGCTGCCGCCCGAGCTCGCCTTCCGGGAGGAGATCCGTATCCGCTTCCTGCGCGAAGCGGAGACGGCGGCGCGGTTGTCACACCCGCACATCGTCCCGATCCACTCGGTCGGCGAAGGTCCGGACGGCCTGGTGTACTTCGTGATGGCATACGTGGACGGCGAGTCGGTCGCGGCGAAGCTGAAGCGGCGCGGCCAATTGCCCTCGGAGGAAGCGCGCCGCATCATGCTGGAGACGGCGGACGCGCTCGGAGCCGCGCACGCGCTCGGCATCATCCACCGGGACGTGAAGCCGGACAACATCCTGCTCGAAGGAAGCCGCGGTCGCGTCGTCGTGACGGACTTCGGGATCGCGAAGGCGCTCTCGTCGACCACGGGCTCGGCGACGCTGACCGCCACGGGCGTGGCGATCGGGACGCCGCACTACATGAGCCCGGAGCAGGCGGCGGGAGATCGCGAGATCGACGGCCGCTCCGACATCTATAGCCTGGGCGTCGTGAGCTACCAGATGTTGACGGGGGAGCTGCCGTTCCACGCGCCGACGGTGCCGGGCATCCTCATGAAGCACATCATGGAGCGGGCACCGCTCGTCACGGAGAAGAGTCGGGACTGCCCCGAAGACCTGGCGGCGTGTGTGATGCGCTCCCTCGAGAAGGACCCGGAGGACCGCTGGCCCACGGCGGATGCGCTGCGGCGGGCGCTCGAGGCCCGCAGTGCGACCATGTCCCGGTCGCGGCGGCCCTCCGGGGGGCGGGCGCCGCGGTTCCCGCCCCTGCCCGTGCCCGCCCTCCCCATCCCCCGCAGCCCCGACGTGGGACGTCGCCCGATCCGCCATCGCGAGGTGGCGCAGCTGGCGCCTGCCGGCGAGGCGGACATTGTCCGCAAGTTGCGCTCGAGCTTCGTGTCTTGGGCCTCGGTCGCCGGCGGGTGCCTGTTGTTCGACGTGGCGACGGGATGGCATGGGTGGTCGTTGTTCGTGGCTGTGCCGTGGGGCGCGTTCGGCCTGCTGCCGCTCTACATGCGGCTGTGGAGTGCAGGCTACTCCTGGCGCGACGTGCTGCGCCGCCCGGCGGCGCCCGAGTCGGCGGAGGCGCAGCTCGCGGCGGCGGGGTCGCGGCCGCTCGATCTCCCGGCCGCCACGGGGGACGAGTTCGGCCGCCTGGCGACGGCGGTGCAGCAGGCGCGGAACGATCGCAAGGCCATTCTCAAGATCATGGACCGGGTGCCCAAGTCCGAGAAGAAGCTGCTGCCGGACGTGATCGTCACGGTGGACGGGCTGCTGAAGCGGTCCGAAGACCTGGCGCGGACGGCGCACGCGATGAGCGGCGCCGTCGATCGCGGAGCGCTCGCACGACTCGAGGACAAGATCGATGTGACGAAGCGGGAGCCCGAGAGCCCGGAGCGCGAGCGCCAGCTCAACCTGCTGCAGCGGCAGCGGCAGACGCTCACCGACCTGCTCACGCGCCGCCAGCTGGTCGAAGACCAGATCGAGTCGTGCGTGCTCGCGATGCAGAACGTGCGGTTCGATCTGCTGCGCCTCAGATCGGCGGGCGTGGCCGCCGTGCTCGACGATCTCACCCACGCCACTCAGCAGGCGCGCGCCTTGTCCCGCGACGTCGACCACGCCATCGCCGCGGCCGGCGAGATCCGGGAAGCGCTGGGGGAGCAGCCCGGCGCCTAGGGAAGCTGTGCACAAGTCGCGCGAAGTCGGGGGTGGGGCTAGCACGCGTCACCGATGCCGAGCTTCCCTAGAGGGCTTCGCCGCGCCGGCACCGTGCCACGAGCGGCGGGCCGTCGTCACGCTCGATCCCGAACTCGAGCAACAGAATGAACTGCTGCGCGGCCTCCTCGCAGCGGCCCGCCCGCAGCGCCGCGACCGCGAGAAACTCGTGGAGCTTCGACCAGCCAGCGCGACCCGCCACGGCCGCCCGCATCAGGCTGTCGGCGGTGCGCGGCGGCCCCTCCAGGGCGAAGCGCGTGAGCGCGTCGCCAAGCCATTCCCGGGGATAGGGGTGCCGCAAGGTGCCGCGCGCGGCGGCCAACGCCGCCCGCGCGTCTGCCGCGGCCCGGGCCCAGTCCTTGGCTCGTGCCGCCACCACCGCGAGGCCGGCGCGCGCTTCCGCAGTGTCGGCACCCGCTGCGAGCGCCCCGGTCAACAGAGCCGCGGCCCGTGCGCCCTGTCCGCGCCGCGTCGCGACGAGCCCGGCGAGCAGCCACGCGCTGGGGTCGCGCCCCGTCCTCACGAGCCGCCCGAGCGCCGTGTCGGCGAGCGTCGAGTCGCCGAGCCCCAGCAAGATCGCGGCGGCGTTGATGGTCCAGAGCGGCTCGTCAGGGCGGGCCCGGCGGGCGGCGTCGATGTAGCGTAGGGCAGCGGGATCACCGCGCCGCACGGTGAGCGCCCTGGCGAACAGGAACGGCGACGCGCCGTCCGCGTCCTGGGTCGCGGCGCGGATCGCGACCAACGAGTCGAACACTCCCTCGGTACCCCGGCTGTCGAGAAAGCGACGCGCCGCGACGAACTCGAGCCTGGGCAGGTCGTCGCGATGCGCCACGCCGGGCCGCTTGAGCAGCTCGCTGACGCCCGCCGACCCGAGGAGCAGGTGGCCGAAGTAGTCGGCGGGTTGGTCCACGCCCAGATACTCGCGACCGAGCTCGCCGAGCGAGCCACGCGCGCCGACCAGCCGCCCCAGCCAAGCGCGGTCGTACGTGAGCGGACGCGCCGAGCCGAGTACCATCACGTCGCCCGGCGAGCTGAACCAGATTTCCACGTGCGGGAACACGGCGGCAAGGTTCCGCACGATGCCCACCACGACGGGCACCGGCAGCTGGTACAGCTGCACCCACTGGGAGAAGACGCCGCCCTCCGTGAGTCGCTCGCGCACGATCCGGAAGAACTCCGGCGTATAGAGGGTGGCGACGCCCGCAAGCCACGGGTTCGAGGGCTCGGAGACGATCACGTCGTAGCGTGCCCGGTCGATCTGGAGCGCGCTCCGCGCGTCGTCGACGACGACGGAGACCGTGGGCCGGGCGAGCACGGTGTCGTTCACATGCAGGAAGAACCGGCTCATATCCAGTACGGCGGGCTCGATCTCCACCACGCGCACCCGCTCCATCCCGGGGACGGCTGCGAGCGCGTGCGTGGTGACGCCGCTACCATAGCCGATCACCAGGGCCGAGGTGGCGCCAGGCCGCGCCGCCACAGGGGCGAGGCCGAGCAGGATTTCCGTGTCCATGTCGCCGTGGTCCGAGGCGTCGGCCTTGCCGTTGACCTTGAGCGTGCGGCCGGTTCCGCTCTCCCACACCGACACGGTGGCGTTCCAGCCCTCGCGGTACGTGAGCTGACGGACGCCGCGGTGCTCGAGGAAGTCCTGCCGCGCAACGGCACTCATCGGCTGGCGGGCGTAGATGCTCGGGCCCAGATCGATGAGCCGCGTGCTCCAGCGCGGGGCGGCGAGGGCGACGGCGAGCCCCACGCTCGCGAGGCCGCCGGCGCCGAGCACCCGCAGCCGGAGACGGCGGTGCTGCTCGGAGCCTTCCGCGACGCGGCGCGCCACCAAGACCGCGAGCGTCAGGGCCGCGCCGGCGTTGATCGCCACACCGATGCGGAGCGTACGATCGGTGCCCAGCGTCACCACCAGCAGGAATCCCGTGAGCACGGCGCCCGCAATGCTGCCCAGGGTGTTGAGGGCGTACGCGCGCCCCACGTCGGCGCCGCGCGCCACGTCCCGGGAGGCCACGAGATCCGTGAGGAGAGGAAACGTCATCCCCATGCCGAGCGCCGGGATCAGCACCACCGCGCCGACGCCGAATCCCATGGCGAGGAGTCGTTCCGTCGCCCCCAGGGATTGTGTCTGGAACACGGCGATGATGTAGCGCGGCAGCAGGCCGAACACGACGAACAGCGCCCCGGCCCCGGCGGCGGTCACGCCCTGCGCTAACGCGGCGTCCGCCGCAGCCTCGGACGCGGGCGCGCGGCGCCGCGCCACGACGGCGCTGCCGACGCCGATCCCGAGCAGGAAAACGAGCAGCACCAGGGTAAAGGCGTAGGTCGAGCCGCCGACGATCATCACGAGCACCCGTGTCCAGGCGATCTCGTCGAGCAGCGAGGCGAACGCGGTGAGGGCAAGGAGGAGCAGGGCGACGGCGCGGAGCGAGGCGATGTGGTACTCCTCGGGGCGCCCGGGGTCAGGGGGTGGCGCGGACGCCCGGGGATCGGGCAGGCGGAGCGCGCTCACACCGATGAGCAGGTTCACCAGCGCGGTGCCCCAGAGGCTCGCCCGGATGCCGACGTACTCGATGAGGAAGAACCCGGCGAGCGCCGTGCCCGCCACGGCACCGAGCGTGTTGAGGCCGTACAGGCGGCCCAACGACGGTTGCAACGCGGCGCGGTCCGCCCCCATGAACGCCCGCGTGAGCACAGGGAGCGTGCCGCCCATCAGGGTCGTGGGGACGAGCAGCACGAGCGCCGCGAGCCCGAAGCGCAGCGCGACGCTGGCGGTGCCGCTCAGCTGCCAGGCGCCCGCCGCGGCGACGTACACCCGGTGCGCGAGCGCCAGGACGAGGGGCGAGACGAGGCCGAAGACCCCGATGGCGATCTCGAGTCCGCCGTACAGCGCCGCGGGGTGCCCGTGGCGGTCGGCGCGGCGGCCCAACAGCCACGCGCCCAGGCCGAGCCCGCCCATGTAGGCGGCGACGACGGTCGTCACCGACTGCACGGTGGAGCCGAACGCCTGGTACAGGAGGCGCACCCAGAGGAGCTCGTAGACGAGCCCGGTGGCGCCTGACAGAAGGAACAGGAGACTGTAAGCGCGGGCCGCGCTAGAACGCATGCAGCTCGCGCATCGCCTGCGCGAGATCCTCCACCTGCGGCAGGATGAAATCCTCGAGTGCGGGAGCGTAGCCGACGAAGGTGTCCGTCGACGCCACGCGCTTCACTGGGGCGTCGAGCCAGGCGAAGCACTCGTCCGCGATCTTCGCGGCGATCTCGGCGCCGTAGCCCCAGGACAGCGCATCCTCGTAGGCCACGAGCACCCGGCTCGTCTTCTGCAGCGACGCGGCGATCGTGGCGAAGTCCAACGGCGAGAGGCTGCGCAGATCGATCACCTCGCTGCTCACGCCGTCCTTCTCCTCGAGCTCCTTGGCCGCGACAAGCGCGCGCTGCACCACGGCGCCGTACGTCACCACGGTCAGGTCCTTTCCCTCCTTGACGACCTTCGCCTTGCCGAACGGGATCATGAAGTTCGGGCCGGGGTTCGGCGCCTTGTTGTAGGTCTGGCGGTAGAGGTGCTTGTGCTCGAGGAAGAGGACCGGGTCGTCGCAGCGGACCGCGGTGCGGAGCAGGCCGTTCGCGTCCAGCGCCGTGCTGGGACACACGACCCGCAGCCCCGGGATGGCGGTGAAGACGACGGCCCCCGTCTGCGAATGGTACAGGGCGCCGCCCTTCAGGTAGCCACCGTAGGTCACACGCACGACGGCCGGGGCGCTGAACGCGTTGCTCGAGCGCCACCGCATCGTGGCGAGCTCGTTGCGGAGCTGGTGGTAGGCGGGCCAGATGTAGTCGAAGAACTGGATCTCGACGACCGGCTTGAGCCCGCGGGTCGCGAGCCCGATCGCCCGGCCCACGATGTTCGCCTCGGCGAGTGGCGAGTTGTACACGCGCTCGCTCCCGAACTGGCGCTGCAGGCCCCAGGTGACCTTGAAGACCCCGCCCTTCCCCTTCACTTCCTTGAGGTTTTGCTCGCGGCTGGCGTCGGCCACGTCCTCGCCGAACACGACGATGCGCGGGTCCCGCGCCATCTCGTCCTTGAGGCATGCATTGAGCAGATCCACCATCGTGGTGGGATCGCCCGCGAACTGGGGGTCATCCTCGGTGTCGAACTGCTCGGAGGTCGGGTCGACGTCCGGAGAGTACACGTAGCGCAGCGCCGATTCCGGTTGCGGCTGGGGGGAGGCGAGCGCCATGTCGGCCGCAACGTCGACTTCCTCCTCCACCTGCCGCCGGATCTGCTCGATCTCCGCCTCGGTGGCGACGCCGTCGGCGATCAGCCGCTTGGGAAAGGTGAGCGTGCAATCGCGTTTGGCTTCTTCCTCGCGCTCCCGCGGGGGCTTATACAGGACCTCGTCGTCCGAGAGCGAGTGCGAGTAGGGCCGGATGACGTGCGCATGGACGAGCGCGGGGCCCTTGCGGTGGCGGCAGTATTCGGCTGCCCGCACGAGCACCTCATAGGAAGCGACCGGGTCGCAGCCGTCCACCTCCTCGACCAGCAGATCGGGGAAATTGCGGACCAGCTTCGACACCGAGCCGCCCGCGGTTTGCACCTCGACCGGCACCGAGATCGCGTACTTGTTGTCCTCGACGAGGAACAGCACCGGCAGCTTGAGGTTGGACGCGGTGTTGAGCGCCTCCCAGAATTCGCCCTCGCTCGTCGTACCGTCGCCGATCGAGACGTAGACCAGCTCGTCGCCCTGGATCGGCTTGTCGGTGATGTCAGCGATGCGGGCGTAGCGTAGCCAGGCTTCGGCGCACCCCACCGCCTGCAGCAGCTGGGTGCCCGTCGGGCTCGACTGGCTGACGATGTTGAGCGCCTTGTGGCCCCAATGGGACGGCATCTGTCGGCCACCCGAGTTGGGATCCTCCGCCGCCCCCACCGCCGAGAGCAGCATCTCCGTCGGGGTCATGCCGAGCGTGAGGCAGAGCGCGCGATCGCGATAGTACGGATAGAACCAGTCGTAGGCGGGGCGGAGCACTCTCCCTGCCGCGGCGAGCACAGCTTCGTGGCCGGCGCCCGAGATCTGGAAGAAGATCTTGTTCTGCCGCTTGAGCTGGATCTCCTTGTCGTCGAGCCGGCGAGAGAGCAGCATCAGCCGGCAGATATCGAGGAGATCCGCTTTCGAGAGGACCTTAGCGGCCTTGGCTCTGGGGTGGGTCCGGGTCGCCATGGGGTGAAAGATAGCGCCCCCACGGCATCCGCACGACTCACCACCGCTCCGTCTTCACGTCCGCCAGAACCCCGTGCAGGTCATTGAACAGGACCTCTTTCGGCTCCGCGGGAAGGAGCGGACTTTGGTACTCCGTCTGATCCCCCCGGACCCCGATGCGGAAGTGTGCAAACCGGTTGTTCCCCAGGTCCGCCGAAACGAGAACGAACATCTGGAAGTCGCCCGGTACGTGCTCCTGCGTCACCCGGAGGCGGATCGTGTACTTCCCGCCCGCGGCGGGTTGGCTGGTCCACGCCACGTGGTAGGTGGGAATGGCCGTGCCCTTCACCCACTCGTCGAAGAACCAGTCCATCGGAACGCCGGCGTGACGCTCGACGACACTTCGAAAGTCGTCGGTGGTCGCTGGCTTCCCACGGTACGACTGATAGAAGTCGCGCATGGTCTCGAGGAAGCGATCCTGCTTCATCGTGCTGAGGTCGAGCATCAAGATGCGCAGCATGTGAAAGACCCAGGCGCCCTTCTCGTAGATCACCACGTCGTACCCGCGTCGCACGCTCGGCGTAGCGTTGCGGTAGCCGATCCAGATCGGGCCCGCATCGTCCTTTTCGTCCTTGATGTCGGCCTTGTACTGGTCGAGAAACTTGAAGTACTCGTCGTTGCGCTTGCGCTCGCTCTGGAGATACCAGAGGGCGGAAAACGAGGCCAGCCCCTCGCTCAACCAGGCGTCGCGATACGAGCCTGGTTGGACGCCGTTGCCCCACCACTGATGGGCGACCTCGTGCGCTCGAAAGAATTCGTCGAAGCCGTCGAGCGAGGTGTTCTGGAAGGTCGACCAGGACAGATCGATCATTCCGGGAAAAGATACGCCCTCATCGTACGGGATCTCCGTGACGTAGAAATGACTGTAGGAGCACTCGCCAAACAGATTCGTGAACAGCTTCAGGCTGTTCGAGACATCCGCCGCGACGTTCTCTCGCATGCGCTTCTGCTGCGGGATCATGTAGCCCCGCGCCATGAGCTCCCGCGCGAGTTGGCGATGCGCGTCCTCGGAGAGCAGCACATCCAGCGCGGGCGCGTCCGGTTGCGCCACGTGGTAGTTCTCGAACACGCCGAGGTTGAACGTGGCGAAGGGCGTCGGGAGGCGCGTGACCCAGTGCGTCGTCAGCACCTTGTCTGCCGCCGTGGAGTCGGTGCGCTCGCCCACGCTGACGAGCGGATACCAGGTGGGGCTGTGATACGTGAGGTCGAACGTTGCGAGGTTCTTGCCCTGCCGGTTCACGGGATACCACGACGCACCCGGATCGATGAAAAACCAGTCGCCATGCCGATCGATCAAGCCCCCGGCAGCGCTGTGATAGAACAGCCTCAGCGCCGCGGAGTCGCCCGCCTGCAGCCGACGACCTGCCCGCACCCACAGGTCGTCGCTCTCCTTGGCCTTGAACACGGGGGCGGGCTCCCCGGTACTCCAACGCGCCGAGTCCACCAGCAGCTTCGGGTGAAGCCCGAACAAGAGCCACGGTCCCACGGGCTCGACGGCCCTCAGGGACAGGGTGACGTTCGCGGCGAAATCGAGGTTCGCACCCGCCGTCGGCGTGAGCTGAACCTCCATGCGGTAACTCGGCACGCCGAGCCGCTCGCGATACATCCAGGACCCGCCCGTGCCCCTGAAGGGGCGCTGCAGTGGAGACTGCGTGACGACGGCCCAACTGCTCCCCCAGCGGAGGCGGCTCACCGGACGGTACAGCTGCACCGCCTCACTCACCTCCGGGTTGATCTGGAAGAGAACCGGCCCACCCTGAGCGCGCTCCACGCGCGCCAGGAAGAACCCGGTCGGCTCGCCGCTGAGCAGCGGGCCGATCACATCGCTGCTGAACGACCCATCGTTGCTTCCCTTGAGGGTGCCGACCAGGTCGCGCACGTGGTCGCCGACCTCCCCGGGAATCTCGGCCTGCCGGAACGCGAGCGCGCCGAGTTGATCGACCGTTGAGTCCGAGAAGATCAGGATCGCTTCGGTGAGGATATCGTCAAGAGCGGGAGATCCAGCGAAGCGCTGGAGCTCGGCGCGCTCGGCGGGAGTGTCCGGCGCGAAGCTGAACCGGCCCTCGCCCCGAAACAGCGCGCCCACCGTCCGGCCGCCGACGGGCGTGAGCAGATACAGCGTGCCGCGCTCCAGGGTGAGCCGGCCGACGTCACGGCGGAGGACGAGGTGACTGACCTCAGCCACGCGCCCGGGCAGCGGCGCGAGGTTGCTGACCTCTTGGTACCGCTCCAGGTAGGTCGCGGCCGGGGAATGCCCATCGGACGCCGAGTTCTGGCCGAGGAGGCGAGCGGGAACGAGCACGAGCGCCACAAGGGAAAGACGGGTCATGACGCCAAAACTTGGCGCGCCGTTGGCCCGGGTCAATATTTCACCCATGGATCAAGCGGCGAAGAAAACGGTCCTCCGGCACTTCCCCTACGGGCTCTACGCCCTCACGGTCAAGCACGGCGGCGAGGAGCACGGCATGACCGCCAACTGGATCACGCAGGCGTCCTTTGAGCCCCCGATGGTGGTCGTGGCCGTGGAGAACACGTCGAAGACGATCGGCATGATTCGCGACGCCCACCACTTCGCAGTCAATGTTTTCCTGCAAGGGCAGCGCGAGCTTGCTGGGAAACTGGGTCGCTCCTCCGCCAACACGCCGCAGAAGCTCAAGGGGATCAAGACGAAGCCGGGGCCTGTCTCCGGTGCGCCGATCCTCGCCGAGGCGCTGGGCTGGATCGAGTGTCGCGTCGTCGCAACGCTCCCGGCTGGCGATCACACGCTGGTGCTCGGCGAAGTACTCGAGGCAGGCGTGGAGCACGACGGCGGCCAGGCGCTGACCCTACAGGAGGCGGGCTTCAAGTACTCGGGCTAGGGCCTTTCGTACACCACTTTCCCACCCACGATCGTGACCGCCACTCGGGCCGTGCTGATCGACTCCGGCGGCATCGTGAACAGATTGCGGTCGATCACCACCACGTCCGCGTCGTAGCCGGGAGCGAGCGCGCCCCGCGTCTTGTCGTCGAAGGTCGCATAGGCATTCCCCGCGGTATAAGCGCGCAGCGCCTCGCCCACGGTGATCCTCTGCTCGGGCACCCACCCGCCTGGATTCTTGCCGTCGAGCGTGCGGCGCGTGACCGCGGCATAAACACCGGCGATCGGGTCGAGCGGCGCGACGGTCCAATCGGACCCGAACGCGAGCTTCGCCCCGGTGTCCAGCAGCGTGCGGAACGCATAGGTCGTCCTGATGCGGACCGGGCCGATGCGCTTCTCGACCCAACGGCCGTCGTCGATGGCATGATAGGGCTGCATCGACGGAATCACGCCGAGCACGCCGAATACGGGGATTTCCTGCGGCCGCAGGTGCTGGGCGTGCTCCACTCGGAACCGGCGGTCCCGCGGCCCGTGCGCCTTGGTCACGCTGTCGTAGATCGACAGGATGAGCGCATTGGCGCGGTCGCCGATGGCGTGCACCGCCACCTGCAACCCCGCCGAGTCGGCGTTGCCGATCCACGTGGCGAGGTCCTGAGGCGGGTGCTGCAGCAGGCCGGCATAGCCCGTCGAGTCGGCGTACGGCTCGAAGAAGGCGGCGGTGCGCGAGCCTGCGGAGCCGTCCGCGAAGCCCTTCAGCCCGCCGATCCGGACCCAGGCGTCCCCCGCGCCCGTCCGCCGGATCGTGTCCGCGACGGCGCGCCACTCCTCGAGGGGCAAGTACAACGCCACGCGCAGGGTGAGGCGGCCCGCTTTTTCCAGGCGGCGGTAGGTCGCCAGGTCCGCCCAGGACGCCGCCATGTGCGCGGTCGCGGTGACGCCGAGTGACGCGGCGTGAGCGAGCGCGCGCGCCAGCGCCGAGTCGCGCTGCTCGGGAGACGGGTCAGGCTCGGCCCGACCGATGAGATCGAGCGCCTGGTCCTTGAAGATCCCGATGGGCGCGCCCGTCTTCGGGTCGCGCAGGATCTCGCCGCCCGCCGGCGTGGGGGTGTCCTTGGTAATGGCGGCGGCTTTCATGGCGGCGGCGTTCGCGAGCGCCTCGTGCCCGTCCAGCCGGCTGACGAAGACGGGATTGCTGGGCGTCACCGAATCGATCCATTCGTGCCGCGGCAGCGGCTGGCCCGGCCAGAGGGTGTGGTCCCAATCGCCGCCGGTGATCCATTCCCCGGGCTTGAGGGTTCGCGCGTACTCCCGGAGACGCCGGACGAATTCCTGGGGCGTCGCGGCGTTCCGTAAATCGACCGACGCGAGCTGGAACCCGCCGCCGATGAAGTGCGTGTGGCCGTCGGCGAGACCGGGGATCACCAGGCCGCCGTCCGCGCGGATCACCTGGGTGTGGGAGCCGAGGTAGCGGGCGATCGCGGCCGAGTCACCGACGGCGAGGATCTTGCCCGCGGCGATCGCCACGGCGCCCGGCTGCGCCGCGCCGGAGGAGAGGCCGGTCCACACCATGCCGCCGCGGATGACGATGTCCGCCGCCCGGCCGCAAGCGGCGAGCGGAAGGCACAATAGTCCCACCCAAGAGTGTCGGCGCATGCGGTTCCCTCAGCGGAGTTTGGTGATGCGGCGGATCGTCTCCAACGCGGCGACGGGGTCGGCCCCGGCGCTCTTCCCGGCGCTTCCATCAGCCACGGCGGGCGGGACGGCGAGGGCGTCGCGGATGTCGAGCAGCACCTCGAGCAGGAGCTGCTCGCGCTGGTAGGCGGCGTCGACATCGGCCATCCGCGTCTGGTCGCCGGCGGCCTTCGCACGGTCGTAGGCTTCGCGGTAGATCGATTCGAGATTGCCGAGGATCCGCTCACGGGGCCGTGGACTCATGGCGGGGAAAGATATAGCTTGGCGACATGAGCCTCAAAGGCAAGAACGTGCTCTTCTTCGCGGGTCCTCTCTACGAGGACCTCGAGCTGTGGTATCCGAAGATCCGCCTCGAGGAAGAAGGCGCGGCGACGGTGGTGGCTGGATTGGGCGAACGCACCTACCAGGGGAAACGCGGCTATCCCGTCACGGTGGACACCAGCGTTGACCAAGTCGACGCGGGAGACTTCCACGGTCTGGTCATCCCCGGCGGGTTCGCGCCCGACCAGCTGCGCCGCTACGAGAAGGTTCTCGCGATCACCCGAGAAATTTTCCGGGCTGGAAAACCGCTCGCGTTCATCTGTCACGCTGGGTGGGTGCCGATTTCGGCGAAGATCCTGGACGGCAAGCGCGCGACCAGCGTGCGGGCGATCAAGGACGACATGGAGAACGCCGGCGTGATCTGGGAAGATGCCCCCGTAGTGGTGGACGGCAACCTGATCTCATCGCGCACGCCCGCCGACCTGCCGCACTTCTGCCGCGCCCTGATCGCAGCGCTACGCCAGGGACCGCAGGACTAGCCCGCTCGGCACCTTCGGCACGAAGTAGGTGGACTTGGGCGGCATCACGTCCCCCGCATCCGCCACCGCGAACACCTGCTCCACCTTGGTGGGGTTGAGCAGCACCGCGGCCGCCGCCTTCCCGTGGCGCACTGCGTCGAAGGCGGCCCTCGGGTCCGGGGTGTAGGCGAGCGTGGGCGTGGTTGTCCCCGCGCCGAGGATGTACTGCACGACGAGCGCCTCGATGCGCGCCACGTCGAGCGCCCGGACTGCGGGCGTTCTGCCCAGCCCCGGGATGTGGTCGAGCCGCGCCCCTTGCTTCAACACCAGGGTGACGTCGTAGGCGCCGGGGAACGCAACGATGCACGCCGTGCGATCGCGACCCAGCTCGGCGAGGCGTTCGATTCGATCCATACAGGGCGCCACGCGGCCCACCTCGAACCACTCGCGCCACCCGTCGATCAGCTTCGCGGCATCGCGCTCGGCACCGAACACGATCCGGTGTGTGGGGAGGAGCGTCAACCCGGGATCCGCGGCCGACGCGACGAACGACAGCACCCGGTCGCCCCGGGGGTCTTCCTGCGCGAAAGCGATCGCAGTCTCGTAGCGGTGATGACCGTCCGCGATGTAGAGCTGCGCCCGGCCCGCCAGCGCCGCGAGGTCGCGTGCCTTGTCTCCGGCCACGCGCCACATGCGGATGCCCACGTCGTCCAGCTCGGCGCGGGCCGCCGGCGCACCACGCGCCGCCGTCTGCGCGAGGGCCTGGGCGAGCGCTCGGTCGGGGTCGGGGGCAAGCAAGAAGATCGACTCGAGGCTGGTCCGCGTCGCCCGGAGCAGCGCGAGCCGGTCCGCCTTGGGGGCCGCGTGGGTCTGCTCGTGCGGTCGCACGCGTCGCGTCGCGAACGGCTCCGCCCGCACGGCGGCGAACATCCCGACGCGCGCACGGCGCTCGCCCGACGGGAGCCCATAATCCTGCGCGACGACGTAGACCGCGTCCCCCGGGTCCGCCTGGAGCACACCCGCGCTCCGCCATGCCGCCAGGCGCTCGGCGGCGCCGGCGTATCGATCCGCGTCCGCCGGCGCTTCCGGCAGGATGAGGTGGACGATATTGTGAGAGTCCCGCGCCGCGTAGTCCGCCCGTTGTGCGGGCGCGATGACGTCGTAGGGCGGCGCAATCAGCGCACTCAGCCGGTGCTGGGCCGCATACCGCTCGCCGCGGAACGGGACCACGAGCGGTGGCAGATCGACACTCACGCTTGCACGGAGCCTCCCTTGTCTCTGCGCGAAACCCAACAGACAGTCGATCGCTGGATCGGGCAATATAAAGAAGGATACTTCTCGCCGCTGACCAACGTCGTTCGGCTGACGGAAGAGGTGGGCGAGCTCGCGCGCGAAATCAACCACCGGTTTGGCGAGAAGACCAAGAAGCAGGACGAGGCGGAGGGCTCGGTGGCGATGGAGCTCGCCGACATCCTCTTCGTCGTCGTCTGCATCGCCAACTCACAGCGGATCGACCTCGATCAAGCCTTCGCGGCGATGATGCAGAAGGTGGAGACCCGGGACCGGGAACGGTGGAAGCGGAAATAGCGCTGCGGGGATTGCGGTTTGGGTGGCCGGCTCGAATCTTTGTACCCCTGATGACCAACGGCCGCGTCGCAGGCGACTGCTCGATGCCTGGTGTCCGGGCCATGCGCCGAGTGGCGGCGGTGCTGCTCGGCGTGTCCTGCGTGGGTGAATCCGCAAGCCAGAAGGGAACGTCCGACCGAGGCGCAGCCACCCCCTACCATGCGGCCGGCGAGGAAGGCAGCGGCATCGCTGTCGCCGTCGTGCTCGACAACTCGGGCTCCATGCGGGATGCCGCCCCCGGGGATACGCGTCCCAAGACCGACGTCGCCCGCGCGGCGATCGCCACGATGCTCGACGCGACCGAAGGCTTCATTCGGGCGCACCCCGACGTGCCCGTGAAGGTCGCGATGCTATGGTTCGCGAGCAGCCGGCACGTGACGACGGTGCTTCCGGTGCAAGCCTACAGCCCCGACGCGGTGCGCGCCGCCCTGCACAGCATCCCCCGCCCCTCGGGCGGCACGGCAATCGGCGTGGCGCTGGAGGTCGCGCGCGAGCAATTGTATCGCGCCGGCGTGTTTCGCAAGCACATTCTCGTCGTGACCGACGGGGTGAACACCGACGGCCCCGCGCCCGACGTGGTAGCGCGCGAGATCTGGCGGCGCAGCCAGGGCGGCGTCCACTTGCATGTCGTCGCCTTCGATACAGATCCCGGCAGGTTTGCGTTCCTCCACGAGGTGCAGGGCGATCTCGTCGGAGCAGGAAGCGGCCCGGCCCTCCGAGCCGGGCTGGACGAGATCTACCAACAACGGATTCTGGCCGAGTCGGCTACGAACATCGAGCGGCCGGTCGCGCAGGACACCACACGTCCACCTAGATGAGGACGGCATCATGATTCTCGGAAAGATGTTCACGGCCATCAGGGCGTTCTTCAACGGCATCGCGAACGCCATGTGGGAGCGAAATCCCATCGCCATCATGCAGCTCGAATACGACAAATCGGTGGAGCAGCTGCAGGAGGGGCGCAAGGGTCTCGAGCTGTACCGGGGGCTCGTGGAACGCGTCGCCCGTCAGGTGACGATGGGGAAGGCGCAGGTCGAACGGATGCAAGCCGAGGTCAAGGCCTACCTGAAGGCCGGCGACCGTGTCACGGCGGCGAAGTTCGCCGTGCAGTTGAAGAAGGCCGAAACCGATCTGGCGGCCAACCAGGAGCAGCTCAAGATGCACGAGGAGGCGTACGAGAACAATCTCAAGAAGATCCAGTACGCCAACAAGCAGCTCGCCGAGGTGCGCGACAAGATCCAGCGCTACAACGCCGACCTCAAGATGACCGCGGCCGAAGCGGAGATCGCCAAGATCGCCGGCGACCTGAACTTCGACGTCACCACCGACTTCGGACAAATCGAGCAGATCATTCAGCAGCAGATCGACACCAACCGCGGTAAGGTGCGCGTGGCAGCCGATCTCTCGTCCCGTGGCGTCGCCGAGATCAAGGCGCAGGAGCGTATGGAGGCGCAGCTCGCAGAGGACACGCTCCAGCAATACGAAGTCGAGCTCGGACTCAAGTCGCCCGAGACGACGCCGGTCGTGGAGACGAACAAGAACCTCGGCCCGGCCACCGACTCGAACCGCAGCTGACGCGGACGACCCGTACCGGAGAGCACCCTCATGTCGAACGGCAAACCGAAGGCTCCCTTCTACATCGTCCTGGTGCTGGTGGTGGCGGGCCTCGTCTGGCTGGGCCTGCACCGCTTCACCGGGCAGACCGGAGGAACGGGCGCCGCCAACCCCTCGGACGTGAGTCCGGGGCACATCGAAGCGACGGATACGGCGACCGTGACGACGAAAAAGGAATACACGTACGTCGCGGCCAGCCGGCTGCCGCCCGTCCGGGGGACTTCCAGCTACAAGCCGATGGTGAATCGGACGGTCCGGGTCGCCTTGAACGTGTGGGCTGGGTGGGCGCCTGTGATCTACGCGAACAACGGCTTCCACGCCGGCAAGGTGTGGCACACGGCCGGCGGCCAGGACTTCAAGGTGGACCTCGTCCTGATCGATGACCCGGTCGCCATGCGCGACGCCTACGCAGCGGGAAACGTGCAGATCGGATGGGCGACCCTCGACATGATCCCGCTGTTCGTGGAGCAGCTGCGCAAAGACTCGCGCACGATGCCGCGCGTGTTCCAGCAGATCGACTACTCCAACGGCGGTGACGGCATCGTGGTGCGGGAGAACATCCGATCGATCGCCGACCTGCGCGGCAAGACGGTGGTCTTGGCGCAGAATTCGCCGTCTCACTACTTCGTGCTCAATACGCTGATCGATGGCGGCCTCCAGCCGGCGGATGTCGAGTTCAAGTTCACCCAGGACGCGTTCCAGGCAGCCGCCGCCTTCAACGCCGATCGCTCCATTGCCGCCGCCGTCAGCTGGTCGCCGGACATCTACAACCTGGCCAAGGTCCGAGGCAATCGGCTGCTGGTCACCACCCAGACCGCGAACAAGCTGATCGCCGACGTCTGGTTCGCACGCGCGGATTTCGCCAAGGACCACGCCGACGTCATCGAGGGGCTGGTCCGCGGCATCTTTGACGCGATGGAGGCGCTCAAGACACAGGAGGCCAAGCAACAAGTGGCGACCCTGATGGCGGCAGGGTATTCGATCCCGGCGACCGACGCGCTCTCCATGCTGGGCGACGCCCATGCCACCAACTACGCGGAAAACCGCGAGTTCTTCCTCAACCAGAACAACCCCGCGAACTTCGAGCGCACCTGGAACACCGCGTATTTCCTGTACCGGCGGATCGGCATGGTGTCGGAGCCGGTGCGGTTCGATCAGGTAATGGATTTCTCGGTCATCCAGGCGCTCGGCAGCGAGCCGCGCTACGCGAGCCAAAAGAACGAATATCAAGTGCAGTTCGTGCCGACCACGGCCAGCACCGTCCAAGCCGAGAACACCGAGATTTTGACGAAGACGGTCGTGATCCATTTCTATCCCAATTCGGCAGATCTCCACAAGAAGATCGTGACCCAGGTGAACGGGCAGGACCGGGCCGAGCCGTACGATCCCAACGTGGACTTCGTGGTCGACGAGATCGGGCGACTGGCCGGTCAGTACGGCGCCGCCCGCATCGTGATCGAGGGGCACACGGATGCTTCGATGAAGGGCCAGGTAGATCCCGCGGCGGTGAAGGAGTTGTCGCTGAACCGCGCCAACGCCGTGAAGGAGGGGGTATTGCGCCGCTTCAAGAGTCTGCAGCCCAATCAGTTTCTCGCCAGCGGGCTGGGGTGGGACCGGCCGGCCGACCCGACCGACCCGATGAACAACGCCAAGAATCGCCGCGTCGAGGTCAAAGTATATCCCCTCGAGGCGACCCACTAGCACTGCGATGATCCCCACCCGTCGCCCGCCCCTGTTCGCGCTGCGCGCCGTGCCGCCCCCCGCCGTGGCGCGCGCGGTCGGCCTCGGGGCGATCGGCCTGTGCCTGCTGCTGTGGTGGGCATTCACGCTCGGCGCGACGCCCGAGTCGCGCCTCATCTCGCCCGTAGTACTCCCGAGCCCCGGTGAGGTGTTGCGCAGCTTTCCCAGCTTGTGGACCGAGCGCGCGCTGCTCGAAAGCATCGCGGCGACCCTGCGTCGCGTGCTCATAGGCTTCCTGCTCGCCGTCGCGGTGGGCGTTCCCGTCGGCATCCTGGCGGGGGCCTACCGGGTATTCGACGCCGCGTTCGCTCCGATCGCCCTGTTCGGCCGCAACATCCCGATCGCCGCGCTGATCCCGCTCACGATTCTGTGGTTCGGGATCGAGGAAACCCAGAAGACGATGTTCATCTTTCTGGCGACGGTCCCGTTCGTCTTCTCCGGCGCGGTGGACGCGGTTGTGGCGGTGCACGAGCGCTACGTGGAAAGCGCGCAGACGCTGGGCGCCTCCGCCCGGCAGGTCGTCTCGAAGGTGCTCATCGCGCTTGCGCTGCCCGGCATCTACACCAGTCTCCGAAACCTGTTCGGCCTCGCTTTCGGCTACATCATGCTGGCCGAGCTGATCAACGCGAAATACGGGCTCGGCTATCTGCTGAGCACGAGCCAACGTCGCGGGCTGACGGAGCACATCATTCTGATCCTCATCGTCATCGGGACGCTCGCCTACGGGATCGACCGCCTGCTGTACTGGTTTCAGGTGAGGCTGTTTCCGTATCTCGCACGCTCGGAGTAGCCGTGCGATCCGATGGCGCGCCACCCTCCGATCCCGCCCCGCGCTCGGCCGTCACACCGCTCGCTGCCGCCGCGGCGAGCGCGGGTCGGCCCGTTCCGATCGTGCAGTTCGACCGCGTCACCAAGACGTACGACGACGGCTTCACTGCGATCAAGGACGTCAGCTTCACGATCGAGGATCTGCCGAACAAGGGAGAGTTCATCACGATCCTGGGACCTTCCGGGTGTGGCAAGTCTACCATCCTCCGGCTGATCGCCGGGCTGCGCCCGCAGTTCCCGCCGACTGGCGGAGCGGTGCTCGTGGGCGGGCGCCCGGTGGAGCGTCCCGGAGCGGACCGGGGCATGGTGTTCCAAGACTACACCGCGTTCGAGAATCGGACCGTGGAGGAGAATGTCGCCTTCGGCCTGGAATGTCGCGGGATGCCGAGGAAGGCGCGTCTCGAGCGCGCGCGCGACTGGATCCGCCGAGTCGGGCTCGACCCCGTCCGCGACGCCCGCAAATATCCGTTTCAGCTGTCGGGAGGAATGCGGCAACGTGTCGCCATCGCGCGCTCGCTCATCCTGGATCCCAGGATCATTTTGATGGACGAGCCGTTCGGCGCCCTCGACCCCACGACGCGCATGCGGATGCAGGACTTGCTGGTGGAGCTGTGGCGAGCCCTTCAGGCCACCGTGTTCTTCGTAACGCACTCGATCGAGGAAGCGGTGTACCTCGGCGACCGAACATTCGTCATCTCATCGGCCCCGGGCACGATACTGAAAGAGGTCAAGGTCCCTCCGCCGGACCGCCCCGCGCACGTGATGCAGCGGGAGCCCGCGTTCCTCGAGGTCGTCTTCAGCCTGCGCGACATGATCGAGCGGTTGGAACCCTCCACCCGCGCCGGCGACTGAGCGCGCGGGGTGCGCTCGACAGCCGGTCGACATGACGCCCTCCGATTCTCATGGCGACTGACAAGCTTGGTGGCGCCGGCATGTTGGAGTACTTGAAACACGCGTTCGTGGCGCGGTGGAACCTGCTGCTCTGTTTTGGGGCTGCCGCCGCGGCCGTGCTCTCGCCGTGGCCGGACGTCCTGCTCCCGCTCATCGCGGCCGGAGAAATGATCTATCTCGGTGGCGTGATCTCCATGCCGCGGTTTCGTGAGGCGGTGGACGCCGATATCGCCGATCGAGCCCGCGTTGCACTGCGCGGCGGGCGCCAGCCAGCGCGCTCCGTGGGCGAAATGCTCACCGGGCTCTCGGCCGACGCGCAGCAGCGCTTCAACGCTCTCCGCAAGCGCTGCCTGGACATGCGGTCGATCGCCCAGGCGGCGCGGTCTCCGGGTGGCGCGCCCGAAACGACCGATATCTGGACGCCGGCGCTGGACCGCTTGCTGTACGGCTTCCTGCGACTGCTCGGGCAGCAGAACAGCCTGGTGCGTTTTCTGAAGTCCACGACCGAAGCGGAGCTCACCCAGCGGCTGCAGCAGCTGAAGCAAAAGCTGACCGCGGCCCAGGCGTCCGGCGACGAACGCATGATCCATTCGCTCGAGGAAAGCGTGGGGATCGCGGACCAGCGCCTCGACAACTACCACAAGGCGATGAAGAACGCGGAGTTCGCGGGGCTGGAGCTGGACCGCGTGGAATCCAAGATCCAGGCGCTAATCGAGCTCGCCGCCAACCGGCAGGACCCCGATGTGTTGAGCAGCCAAGTGGACGCCGCGGCCGACAGCATGCATCGGACCGAGGCGACCCTCAACCAGCTGCAGCAGATCACGGGGGGAGTGACGGACGCCCTGGACGAAGTCCCGGCCATCCTCGACGCCGCGGGCAAGCAGGTCGTGCGCGATGACGCCTGACCCCAGCCCCGCGCCGCCCGCACCGGGCCCGCCCGGAGCCGCTGCCCGGTTCCCCGCCTGGTCTCCCGCCTGGGCGGTACAGCTCGGGGAGCTCTGCTTTTCGGGCACGACCTCCGTGTTCCTGCTGCACGGGAACACCAACGATCTCGTGCGTCGCGGCGAATCACCCGACGACGGATACGGCACCATCGCCGAGTTTCTCGCCGAGCAGATGTTCGGGAAGTGGGACCTGGTGCTGCTGTACGACCTGGGGCGGGGACTGCGTGCGTTCGCCGGCCGCAACGAAAAGCGGCTGCAGCGGATGACGGCGCTGGCCAATGAGAAGATCTGCGACCTGAGTGAGGTGAAGAACGACCCCGGCTTGATCTTGGCGCTGCTCGACCGGTTCGTGCGGGCCAACATCATCGCGGCGGCCCAACGACCGATCAGCGCCGCGGTCCTGATCGATCAAGCCTCGTTTCTCTTCCCCACTGGCGAGCCCGGACGGACGAGCTTCCCGGCGGCCGCCATGCTCGTCACGCTGCTCAACTGGGCGAAGAGTCCGCACATCAAGAGCCTGCCGCTGGCGTTCGTACTCTTGGACGAGAAGCGCTCCGAGCTGAACGAGCGACTGACGGAAAGCCCGCACGTCGCTGCCATCGAGAGCCCGCTGCCGGCCGTTGAGGAGCGGGAGCACTTCATCCGCTACACCCTGGGCACCCGAGACCTGGCGGGGTTTTCGGACTTCGACGGGCCGACGCTCGCGCGTCTCACGGCTGGGATCTCGCTGACCGATCTCGCCGTCCTGGTGAAGCTCTCGATGGAGACCGGCCGGCGGCTCGATGCAAAGCTCTTCCGGGACCTGAAGAAGCGTCTCATCGAGAAGCAGGCGCAAGGGCTGCTCGAGTTCATCGAGCCCAAATGGGCACTGGACACCGTGATCGGGCATGAGGCGGCGAAGCGACGCCTGCGCGACGACGCGACGCTGCTCCGGCAGGGGCGGCTGGACAGCCTGCCGATGGGCTATCTGCTGTGCGGCCCGGTGGGGACGGGCAAATCGTTCCTCGCCCAGTGCGCCGCCGGGGAGCTCGGCATCCCGTGTGTGATTCTCAGGAACTTCCGCTCAAAGTACGTGGGTGAAACGGAAGGCAACCTCGAGCGCGTGCTGTCGGTGTTGCGCGCCATGGGGCCGGTCATGGTCGTGATCGACGAAGCGGACGCAGCCCTCGGGAATCGGGAAGCCGAGGGCGACTCCGGCACGTCGAGCCGCGTCTTCGGGATGATCGCCACACAGATGGGCGACACGAAGTACCGCGGGTCGATCCTGTGGATGTTGCTGACGGCGCGCCCCGACTTGCTCCCGCTCGACCTCAAGCGGCAGGGCCGCGCCGAGGTTCATATCCCACTGTTCTATCCGACCGCCGAATCGGAGGTCAGGGACATGTTCGTGGCACTCGCGCGGAAGTTGCAGAGCCGCCTGGCACCGGAAGACATCCCGCCCATCCCCCGCCTCGGCCAACTCTCGGGCGCCGACATCGAAGGCCTGGTCGGGCGCGCCCTGCGGCTGTCTTTGCTCGCCGGGAAGGACGCTATCACCCGCGAGTCGCTGACCGAGGTCGTCGCCCAGTTTCTCCCGTCGACCCAAGGCCTCGAGAAGGAGATGCAAGAAACGGCTGCGATTCTCGAGTGCACCGATCGCCAGTTCCTCCCGCCGGCTATCGCCCAGCGGCTGGATGCCCGTGGGCGAGGCGAGCTGCAGCAGCGCTTCGTGGAACTGCGCCGATTGGTGGACGGCACGTAGACCTGCGCGTCAGCGGCGCGCCACGCCGGACGCCCTGGCGAAGCTCCCCAAGCGTCCGGTCTGACTCACCTCGCGCGACGGCGACCGCTGGACCAGGAGGGCACGCTGACTTCCTCGTAGATCCGCTGGTAGGAGACCAGCCGATCAGGATCGAATCTGTCTTCCTCCGCCGCCCGCCGCACCGCGCAGTCCGGCTCCATGAGGTGGCGGCAGTTGTCGAAGCGGCACGCGTCGAGCAATCGGCGGAACTCGGGGAAGCAGCTGCCGAGGGCATCCGGGTCCACGCCCCACGTCGCGACTTCCCGCAGCCCCGGCGTGTCCACGACGAAGCCGCGCTCCGCGAGCGGCACGAGCAGGGCGGCGCGCGTCGTGTGCTTCCCCTTCCCCCAGTACGCGCTGATCGCGCCGATCCGGAGGTTCAACCCTGGGTGGAGCGCGTTCATGAGACTCGACTTCCCCACCCCCGATGGGCCGGTGAGCACCGACGCCCGGCCGCGCAGCAGGTCGCGCAGCGCGGGCAACCCTTCCGCCGCCCGCACCGATGTCGGCAGGACCTGATAGCCGGCCGGTCCGAACCGCCGCTGGAACACGCCCGCAGCGCGCCGCTCAAGCTCGATCTTGTTGAGCACGATGACCGCGGGGATCCGGTTCGCCTCGGCGATGACGAGGAAGCGGTCGAGCAACCGCAAGTTGGGTTCCGGGTCGCGCGCCGACGCGACGACCACGACCTGGTCCACGTTCGCGGCGAGCGGCTGGACGCGGGGGCTGCGCTCACCGGCGGCGCGCCGTGCCAGCACCGAGCGTCGCGGACGCACGCGCGAAATCGTCGCCGGGCCATCGGGCTGCAGCGCGAGCTCGACGACGTCCCCGGCGACGATGCGGTCGTCGTCGCGCCGCCGCAGCTTGCCACGCAGCACCGCCGTCACCTCGCCCGCGTCGGTGTATACGCGGTAGCTGGAGCCGGTGCGCACCAGCACCACGCCGGTGGTCATGGCCATCGCACGTCACCACCGTCCCTGCCCGCCGCCTGGATACAGCCGTCGAGATGCTGTTTCACGGCCTGGAGCGTCAGGGCGAGCACGGGTGCGAGCGCCTCGGCCGGCGTCTTCCCCCAGGCGAGGTATTCGGTTTCCAGGTGCCCCACGGGCCGGTCGCCTCCCTCGGACCAGCGCACGAACAGCAGCGCTGCCCCATACAGGCCCTTCGCGTTCGGCGCGTCGTCCACGAACGTGGCGACGGAATACGCCCGGCCGTCCGCGCCGCCAAACGCGGGCGCTCGCTCGTGCACGCGCTGGTAGCCGCCCAGCGTGCCGTCATTCAGCTCCGCCGTAGCGACTCCCGCACGATGTTGCCGAGCAGAAAGGCGATGTTCGCCGGGCGCTCGGCGAGCCGCCGCATCAAGTAGGGGTACCAGTGGCTCCCAAACGGGACGTAGACCCGCACGTTGTAGCCCTCGCGGCGCAGGCTCTGCTGGAGGTCGCGGCGGACGCCGTACAGCAGCTGGAACTCGAAGCGCCGGGGCGCGATGCCGCTCCGGCGGGCGAAGTCTTTCGCGTGCGCGATGATGCGGGCGTCATGCGTGGCGATCCCGGGATAGTCCGCCCGCTCGAGCAGCCGCTCCATGCAGCGGACGTAGTTCGCGTCCACGGCGCGCTTGTCCGGAAACGCGACCGTCGCGGGCTCCTGATACGCGCCCTTGCAGAGCCGTACGCGGGCGCCCAGCACGATCATGTCTTCCACGTCCTGCTCGGTGCGTCGCAGATACGATTGCAGCACGACGCCGACGGCGTTCGCGAACTCCGGATGGAAGGTCCGCTTGAACAGCTGCAGCGTCTTCTCGGTGTAGGCCGACTGCTCCATGTCGATCCGGACGAACGACCCGTAGCTCCGCGCTTTGGCAAGGATCGCCCGGACGTTCTCGATGCACAACCGCTCGTCGATCTCGAGCCCCATCTGGGTGAGCTTCAGCGACACGTTCGCGTCCGCGCCGACGTGGCGGATGCGGTCGAGGGTTTCCAGATACGTATCGCGCGCAGCGCGGGCTTCGGAGTGGCTCGTCACCGACTCGCCGAGCAGATCGAGGCTCGCGGAAATGCCCACGGCGTTGAGCCCCTTGAGAGCAGCGACCGCGGCCTCGACCGTTTCACCCGCGACGAAGCGCGAGGCGAGGCGGCGGGCGAGGCCGTTGCCTCGAATGAAGCCGAAGATGCGGGATTGCTCGCTGAGCCACAGCAGGCCGGCGCGGATCATTACAGGGTGGCGTGTCGGGCGTCAGGGATAGAACTTCGAGTTGCGACGCGCCTGCTCCTGTAGGACGTCGCTCGGGGCGAAGCGCGGGCCCAGCCGCTCGGCGAGGCGCTCGAGTTCCCCGACGAGACGGCTCGCGCCGAGGTCATCGGCGTGGCGGAGCGGGCCGCCGCGGAACGGCGGAAAGCCGAAGCCGAACACGGCGGCGATGTCGCCGTCGCGGGGGCTCGAGACGATGCCCTCTCCCACCGCGCGCGCCGCTTCGTTGAGCATCGCCAAGACGAGGCGTTGGATGGCCTCCGCCGGTCGCGGGCCGCCGTTCGGCTGCGTGCCGATGAGCCGGTACACGGTGGCGTCGATGTCGCCCTTCTTCCCTCCCGCGTACGTATAAAACCCCTTGCCCGCCTTGCGGCCGAGCCGACCGGCTTTCGCCAGTCCGGCGAACGCGGGCGACGGCGCGAAGCGGTCACCGAACGCTTCATGCATCACGCCCGCAACCTTCTCCGCGACATCCAAGCCGACTTCGTCCAACAGCGTGATCGGGCCCACCGGAAAACCGAACTGCACCATCAGGTCGTCGAGCTCCTCGATCGCCGTTCCTTCCGCCAGCAGGTGGCCGGCCTCGTTCATGTAGGGAGTGAGAATCCGGTTCACCCAGAACCCGGGGCTGTCCTTGACGACGATCGCGGTCTTGCCCATGCGGCGCCCGAACGCCACCGCCGTACTGACGACTCCCGGCGCCGTGCGCGCCGACGGGATCACCTCGAGCAGCGGCATGCGGGCGACCGGCGAGAAGAAATGCATCCCGATCACCTGCTCGGGTCGCCGTGACGCGTCGGCGATGCGCCCGATCGGGATGGTCGACGTGTTGGACGCGAATACCGCCCGGTCGGCCGTCGCCGTCTCCACCTCCCGCAGCACCTCCTGCTTCACGGCGAGGTCTTCAAACACCGCCTCGATGACCAGGTCCGCGCGGCCGAAGCCCGCATACGTGTCCGCGCCCGAGAGCAGGGCGAGGAGTCGGGCGTGCTCGTACTTCGTGATGCGGCGGCGCTTCAGACGGTCGTCCAAGATCTCCCGCGCGGCCGCGAGCCCCTTTGCGACGCGCGGCAAATCGGCGTCCTTCATTCGCACGTCGACGCCGGCCTGCGCGACCGCAGTCCCCGCGATTCCCGACCCCATGAACCCGGAGCCGACGATGCCGAGCCGCCGCACGTCGGTGGGCGGCGGGGCGTTGGCGACGCCGAGGTCCTTTTTGAGCTGGGTCGTGGCGAAGAAAATCTGCACGAGCTTGCGGGAGACGTCGCTGACGGCGAGCTGGCCGAACAGCTGGGCTTCACGGTTCAGGCCTCGGGCCAGCCCGTGCCCGAAGCCGTATTCAACCGCCTCGAGCGCGGCGAGCGGCGCCGGGTAGTTGCCCTTCGTCTGCTTGAGGAGCTGCCGGCGCGCACCACGGAACACCAGCCGACGGCCGAGCGGATTGCCGTCGAGCAGCCACCCCACGAAGCCGCCGGGGCGCTTCCGCTTCGGGCGCCAGCCGCCCGCCATCCGTGTGGCGGCGGCGAGGGTGATATCCCGGACGATGGCGGGGTGCACGAGCTCGTCGACGAGCCCGAGCCGAACGGCCTTTTGCGCCCGCTCCACCTTTCCCGCGAGGATCATGTCGAGCGCCGCGCGCGCGCCGATCAGGCGCGGCAGCCGCTGGCAGCCGCCCGCGGCCGGCAGGACGCCGAGTTGCACCTCGGGCAGACCGAGCTGGGTCTTGGGGTGGTCGGAGGCGACGCGGTAGTGGCAAGCCAGCGCAAACTCGAGCCCGCCGCCCAGGCACGCGCCGTGGATCCCGACGGCGATCGGCTTGGGAAAGCGCGCCACGCGCTCGAGCAATGCCTGACCCTCCGCGGACAGCCGCTCCGCTTCGGCAGCCGTGGTGAGGGCGACGAATTCTTCGATGTCCGCGCCGGCGATGAAGTGGTCGGGCTTCCCCGAGAAAAACGCGACGGCTTGCACGGCCTGGTCGCGCTCGAGCGACTCGAACGTGGCGAGGAAGTCCGCCTTCACAGCGCGCGAGATCTTGTTGACCGGCTCGCCCTTCAAGTCGAGCGTGACGACCGCGACCCCGGCCGTGACTTCCCACGCGAGGGCGGATCCGGGCATCAGCGACGCTCCAGCACCATCGCGAAGCCCATGCCGCCCTGCGCACAGATCGAGAGCAACCCGAACTGCACGTCGCGGCGCGCCATCTCGTTTGCGAGCGTCGTGACGATGCGGCCACCGGTGGCGCCGAAGGGGTGACCGATCGCGATCGAGCCTCCCATCACGTTGATGATCTCGGGGTCGATCTCCCAACCCAACGCCCGCCATCCCTGCAGGTTCGAGAGTACCTGCGCCGCGAACGCCTCGTGCACTTCCACCAGGCCCAGATCCCGCCACTCGATCCCGGCGCGCTCGAGCGCCTTGGGAACCGCGAAGATCGGGGCCTGCAACAGCTGCCAGCCGGGGTCGACGGCGGCGACGGCGTACGAGCGGACGTACGCGAGCGGCGTGTACCCGAGCGCCCGCGCCGCGGCGTCACTGGTGAGCAGGACCGCCGCGGCGCCGTCGGTGAGTGGCGAGGAGTTCGCAGCCGTCACGCTGCCGTAGCGACGGTCGAACACGGGCTTGAGCTTCGCCATCTGCTCGAGCGAGGTGTCCCGCCGGATGCCGTTGTCCTGGGTGACCACGGGCTCCCCGGGCCGGGCCGGGAGCCACGGCACGATCTCGGCGGTGAGGCGACCGTCGTCCGTGCCCTGAGCGGCGCGCTGGTGGCTCCGCAGCGCCCACTCGTCCTGCGCGGCGCGAGCGATGTGGTTCTCCTTCGCCATCTTCTCGGCCGACTGTCCCATCGTCTCCCCGGTCGACGGCTCGGCGATCGCGGGGGACACCGGCACCAGATCGCGGGGACGGACGCGACTGAACGTCTTGAGTCTGGCCGGAAGGGTCCTCGCCCGGCTCGCCTCGACCAGGATGTCGGCGAGGCGGCGCGAGGCGAGGATCGGGATGTCGGAGAGCGATTCCACGCCGCCCGCGATCACCACGTTCGCATTGCCGAGCGCGATCTGATCGTGGGCGTTGGAGACCGCCTGACCGGCGGAAGCGCAGGCGCGATTGAGGGAGTACGCCGGGATCTCTTTCGGGAACTGGGGGAGGAGGCTCACTTCGCGGGCGACGTTCGGAACGAGCGCCGACGGGACGACTTGCCCGAAGACCACTTCGTCCACGTCCGTGCCTTCCAGGTTGGTGCGCTCAAGCAGCTCGCGGGCCACATAGCGGGCCAGGTCCACGGCAGGCGCGCCCTTCAGCGCGGTGCCCGACTTGCAAAACGGCGTGCGACACCCGGCGACGATCGCGACCCGCCGTCCGTTTCTTTCAGACATTACATTCCCCTCCGCACGAGTACGCGCCCTGAGAGGGCGCGCTCGGCCCCGGGCGCGTCCCGAAAGACGCACGACGCCCGAGCCCGGGACGAAACCTACCACAGGGCCCGCGCACCGGCCAAGACACGTCGTGACGACCGAAACGGAGTTCTCGCACCGTACCCGCGCCGCCGCCCTTCGTGCGATGGCTGCGGAGCCGGTGGACCTGCTCGTGATCGGCGGCGGCATCACGGGCGCCGGCGTCGCCCGCGACGCCGCGTTACGCGGCATCCGCACCGCGCTGGTGGACAGGGGTGACTTCGGCGGCGGGACATCCTCGCACTCCTCACGGTTGATCCACGGCGGGCTGCGCTACCTCGAGCAACGCGCCTTCCGACTCGTGTTCGAGGCGAGCCGCGAGCGACGCGTGCTGCTCACGATCGCGCCGCATCTCGTCCGACCGCTCGCGTTTCTTTTCCCCGCCTATCGTGGCGCGCGCGTGCCGGCCTGGCAGCTCCGCGCGGGTCTATGGCTATACGACCTGCTCGCCGCGTTCCGCAACGTGCGAGGGCACCGCTGGCTCGGGCGCAAGGCCGTGCTCCGCGTCGAGGCCGGCTTGCGCGAGCGGGACCTGACGGGCGCCGGCCTCTACTACGACGCGCAGACAGACGACGCGCGGCTCGTCATCGCGACGATGCGGAGCGCCGCGCAGGCGGGAGCGCTGGTCGCCAATTACACGGAGGCGTCGAGCCTCCTGAAGCCCGATGGGCGGGTCCGCGGTGCGACGCTGCGTGACGTCCTGACCGGGGCGACCTGCACGGCGCGCGCGCTCATCGTCGTGAACGCCACGGGTCCCTGGCTCGACCGCGTGCGGCGGCTCGACGACCCCCAGGCGGAGCCGCTGCTGCGGCTCACCAAGGGTACGCACGTGGTCGTGCCGCGGCAGCGCCTCGGCAATGCGCACGCCGTGACGCTCACCTCGCCGATCGACGGGCGCGTGATGTTCGCACTGCCGTGGGGAGACCAGACCTACATCGGCACGACCGACACCGACGAGGACGCCTCGCCCGACGACGTGCGGGCGACCGCCGACGACGTGATATATCTGCTCCGCTCGGTCAACGCCTTCTTCCCGCAGGCCCGACTCGCGCCCACGGACGTCGTCGCCACCTGGGCTGGCCTGCGCCCGCTGCTCGCCCCACCGCGCGACCTCTCGGCGTCGGACGTCTCGCGCGAGCACCGTATCGTCGAGAGCCAGAGCGGGCTGATCACGATCGCGGGCGGCAAGCTCACGACGTACCGCGTGATGGGGCACGACGTGGCGGAGCGCGTGGCCGCGCGGCTGCACGAGGTGGACGGCCGGCCCCGGCCCGCCGCCCCGCCGACCGACCGGCTGCCGCTCCCCGGCGGCGAAACCGCCGACCTCGAAGTGCTGGTCGAGGCGGCCAAAGCGCGCGGCGTGCTGGAGTCGACCGCCCGCCACCTCGTCCGGAGCTACGGCAGCGAGTCGGCGGCGGTCCTGAACCGGGTGGACCACGACCGCGCGCTGGGCCGGCCGATCGTCGCAGGGCGTCCGGAGATCTGGGCGGAAGTCGTCCACGCTGTCGAGCGCGAGATGGCGCTGCGGCTGGCGGACGTGCTCGTCCGGCGGCTGCACCTCTTCTACGAGACGGACGGCTCTGCCGCCGCCCCAGCCGTCGCGGCGAGCATGGCCGACCTGCTCGGCTGGGATGCGATGCGCGTCGCCGAGGAGCTAGCCGACTATCGCGCCCTCGCCGATCGCGCTCGGACATTCCTCAAAGAGACGCCGCGATCCAACCCGTAGACCGGATGATGCTTGCCAACCACCGCGACCGCCGGTACTATCTCTCGCGCTACACATGGGTTCCGAGCACCGAGTGCTCCGTCGCCGCTCCAGAATCGTGCGGGTTATCCTGGTCGGCCTCTCCCTATCGGGAGGCTGTGCGCGTGAGCGCGCCACTGCGCGCGACCGGAGCACCGCCGCGGCGCCGGCCCTGCGCGGCCCTGCCGACTCCCTGATCCCCCCCGGCCCGCTCGGCGCCGCGATCCAGCGTGGTCGCGCTCTCCTGGTCGCCACGCGCGACAGCCTCCCGACTCACGTCGGCAACGATCTGCGGTGCGTCAGCTGTCACCTCGACGCCGGCCGCCGCCAAGCGCTGGGCTCGTGGGTGGGCGTCTACGCGCGCTACCCGCAGTACCGCCCCCGCAGCGCGACGGTCGAGACGATCGAATACCGCGTGAACGACTGCTTCCGGCGCAGCATGAACGGCACGCCACTCGCCGTCGACGGCGTCGAGATGCGGGACATCCTCGCGTACCTTTGGTTCCTGTCGCGCGACGTCCCGATCGAGCCCCCACCTCCGGGCAATCGGCTCCAGAAGTGGGCCGGGCTGACGTCTGACACGGCGGCGGGTGCAGCGGTGTACGCCGCCAGCTGCGCGAAGTGTCACGGCCCGGCGGGTCAGGGGACGGCCGTCGCGCCGCCCCTGTGGGGGCCAAGGTCCTACAACATCGGCGCGGGGATGGCGCGAGTCCGCACGGCTGCGGCGTTCATCAGGGAGAACATGCCGTTCGACCAGCCGGGTACGCTGACCGACGAACAGGCGTTCGATGTCGCGGCCTTCATCAGCGCGTACCCGCGGCCGGACTTTCCCGACAAGATCCACGACTGGCCGAACGGCGACGCCCCGCCCGACGTCGCCTATCCTACGCTCGCCGCCCAGCGCAACACGCACCCTAGTCCTCAACGCACCCATTGATAGGAGGTCGCATGTTCGAGCTCGGCCGCTCCACCACACACCGCCGCGGCTTTTTGGGGCGGATCGCCGCCAGCGCCGCCGCTGTCGGCCTGGGGGGCCTCGTCGCTCCGTTTGAAGCGGCGGCCCGGCCCACCCGCGCCGCGACGCGGGCCTCGGCGAATCCCGAATTCGAGGCATGGCTGAACAAGATCACGGGGAAGCACAAGATGGTGTACGACGTCCCCGAGCCGAACGACGGCTTTGGGTTCGCGTGGGCCCGCGTGTTCCTCAACACCACGAACGAGACCTACGGCACCACGGACGCGGACAACACCGTGGTGATCGTGCTCCGTCATTCGGGGATTCCGTACGCGATGGAGAGCGCGATGTGGGCGAAGTACAGGTTCGGCGACGCGTTCAAGATCACCGATCCCGCAACGAAGGGGCCCGCTGTCCGCCATCCGCTCATCCATCTCAAACCCGGCGACGTGCCGATCCCCGGCATGGGCACCGACGAGCTGCTGGCGAAGGGTGTCCTCATCGGCGTGTGCAACATCGCCCTCACCTTCAACAGCATGCGGTTGGCGAAGGACATGGGCATGCAGGCCGAGGCCATCAAGAAGGACTGGGTCGCCAACCTGCTCCCAGGCGTGCTGGTAGTGCCCTCGGGCGTGATCGCGGTGAACCGCTCCCAGGAGAAGGGCTGCACGTACTGCTTCGCCGGATGAAAAACAAGAGGGGTCCGGAGAGCCTCGCGGCTCGCCGGACCCCTGACACGCCCGTCGCTTAGATCCCCTTCTTCACCTTCGGCCGCACGCGCACCCGTACGTTCCGGTCTTCGTCGTCGATCTGGCTCAGCGCCCAGCGCGCCGCGTCCTGCACGTCGCGGGACTCGTCCTGAAGCGCCGCCTTGAGCGGCTCGATCGCGCGCGAGCTCTCGATCTGTCCCAGCGCCCACGCCGCCGCGATCCGCACGTCCGGCTCGCGGTCTTTGAGCGCCGCCGCCAGGGGATCGACCGCGGCCGCATCCTCGATCTCACCCAGCGCCCACGCGGCGAGCTGGCGGATTTCCGAGTCGGCATCCTTGAGCGCGGCGCTCAACGGGTCGACGGCGCTGCCGTGCTCGATCTGACCGAGCGCCCAGATGGCGGCGCGCTTCACGTCGGGCGATTCGTCGTGCACCAGGGCGCCGAGGCCGCCCACGGCGCGCGGGCTCTCGATTTGCCCCAGCGCGTGCGTGGCGGCCAGCCGAACCTGAGGATCCCGATCGTGCAGCAGCGGCAGCAGCAGATCCACCCCTTCCTTGTCCTCGATCTGTCCCAGCGCCCAGACGGCCGCGCGGCGCACGTCGGGCGACGGATCCTTGAGCGCCTCACCCAGGACGGGCACGGCGCGCGCGTTTTCGATCTCCCCCAGCGCCCAGGCGGCAAGCGCTCGCACCTCGGGCGAGCGGTCCCGCAGCGCCTGGCTCAGGGGCTCGATCGCCCGGGGGCTCTCCACCTCACCCAGGGCCCACGCCGCGGCTCGCCGCACCGGAACGGCGTCGTCCGCCAGGGCGTTCGCCAGTGCCCCGATTGAGCTCGAGTCTTCGATCTCCCCTAGACCGCGCGCCGCCATCGCCCGAACGGCCGCGTCCCGGTCCCGGAGGGCGGTCTGCAGCGGGCGGAGCGCGCGCCGGTCTTCGAGCTCGCCGAGACCGAGCGCTCCCGTCTCCCGGAGGCCCGGGCTGGCGTCGCCGAGCAGCGCGAGGAACGCGTCGTAGCTCGCCGCCGAGCGCGCCCGGCCGAGCACCCGCGCAGCGATGTTCCGCACGCAGCGGCTATCGTCGCGCAGCACCGCGCGGAACGCCCCCGAGACGGCCGCGTCCCCGCCGTACCAGGCCGGGCCGTGGCGCACGTGCACCCGGACGTGCGGCACCCGGATACCCATGCGCAGCGCCATCGGCATCGGCATCGGGGTGGGCATCGGCATCGGCATGGGGGTCGGAAACAGCCTCGGCTCCCAGGGGAAGCCCCACGAGTTACTGATCGCCTGTCCCGCGAGCTCGCACACGGTCGAGTCGGACGTCTTGAGAAGCCCGAGGACACGGGCGACTGCCCCTGAGTCCATGGGGGCGTCGAGCGCGCGTTGCGCGGCGAGCCGTGTCGCCGCGAGCAGAAGGACCGCTGTCCAGCGGAGCATGGAGGACCTCGACGGAAAGGGGGACGGTGTCATGATCACCGGGCGCCAAACGGTGGGATGTGTGAGGGAGCTGAAAGGTTGCAGCAGGGCCGGGGCTCGTCGGGGGAACGAGGGTCAGGCTTCAGCTCCGGCACGTCGAGCGGCCGCTTTCACCTCCACCCCCGCAGGCTCCTGATGAAATCGCCCAGCACGAGGAACTTTTCGAACACCGGCACGCCCTTCCGCTTACGCCCGAACTCGGCGAACAGCTCTCGCAACCGACCTCGCCGCGCCACGTAGAAGCGGAACGTCTCGGCGAAATCTTCCTGCGGGTGCGTCGCGGCGTACGCGGTGACGTAGTTCGGCAGGGTCGTGGTAACGCCGCGGCGCTCGAAGTCCACCCACTTCGAGTCCGCCACGCGGTACACCTTGCGTACCTCGCCGAAGGCGCGGCGGAACCGGCCGGTACGCGTGAACGACCAGTTGTGATAGAGAAACGAGTGGCCAAGCTCGTGCAGAATCAGCCCGGTGAGCATGTTCCACGAGATCTCGTCGCGCCACCGCTTCCGGGTGACGTAGCGCCGCTCGATCTCGATGACCTTGGGCGAGCGGTGCGTCACGCCCGACACCCCCGGCCGGAGCAGCACGCGGTAGTTCCAGTCCTTGACTCGTGACACGACGAGCAGCTGGCGCACCCGGCGCAGCGCCTGGCGGATGAGGTCGCGCCCCGTGGCGTCCTCGCCGCACCAGGGACAGACGTCCATCCAGTCGTCCACACCCTTGCTGCAGTGTGGGCAGATGTTCTGGTAGCCGTCGTACCGCCACTTCTGGGGCCGGCCGCACCAGGGGCAGTACGGCATCGGGTACATCACGCCACCGCCGCACCCCCAGCGGCAGCGCCGCTCGTACTTAAACCCTTTCGGGGCCTTGAGCGGCTCGGGGCTCGACGCTTCGTCGGTGATGTCGCGCCCGCACCAGGGACAGGACGAGAAGGCGTCGGAGACGATCCAGCCGCAGTAGTAGCACTCGGCCCCCGTTGCCTTCTGCGTGTCGCGCCACTCGAGCCGGCGCCCGCAGTTGGAGCAGTGCGACCAGAAGCGCTCCAGCTCCGCACCGCACGTCGGGCAACGCAGCTCCGGCGTCGGCACCTCGCGACGCCGCCCCACGGGCCTAGCCATGGTCGCGCTCTAACGCCTCGTCGACGATCCGCTGGATGAACTCGTCATAGCCCATCCCCGCCTTCTCCGCGGCGTTCGCCATCTCGTGCTCGAATGCGATGAAAGGATTGGGATTGACCTCGAGCACGTACACTTCGTCGTCGTGCGTCAGCCGCAGGTCGATGCGCCCGTAGTCCTGGAGCCACAACGCGTGGAACGCGGTCGTGCAGATATCCCCGATCTTCGCCGTGAGCTCGTCCGACAGGCCTTTCGCGAACACGTTCTTGATCTTGTTGCGCTTGCGGTACTCCTCGTCCCACTTCGCCTTGTAGGTCGCGATGCGGTGCTCCCCGTTTTCGGCCTCCCCGAACGTCATCTCGATGATCGGCAGCTGCTGGACCGTCTCGTTCCCGACCAGGCCGACGTACAACTCCCGGCCTTCGATCAGCTCCTCGACGATCGCCGCCTGGCGGAATTTCTCGTGGATGAACTTCACCCGCTCGGCCAAGTCCTCGTCGTTCTCGACCACCGATGCCTGCGCGATCCCCACCGACGCATCCTCGAGCAGCGGCTTCACGATCAGCGGGAACCGGAGCTCCGACGGGCGCATGGGCTTCTCGCCGAGGTGGCACTCGGTGAACGCTGGGACTCGGATGCCGTGGTAGGCGAGGATTTTCTTCGTGAGCGACTTGTTGCGCGCGACGAGCAGAGCCGTGGGCGACGAGCCAGTGTAGCGATAGCCGTGCATCTCCAGCACGGCCGCCAATGCGTATTCGTGCCGCGCGTTGCGCCGGAACGACTCGCAGCCGTTGAAAACGAGCTTGGGCTGGAAGGCGGCGAGCCGCTCGAGCATCGGTCCGAGCTGCTCGGCGACCCCGACCATGAGGACGTCGTGCTGCTGCGCCAGCAGCGCGCGGGCCACATCGTACTCTGCCTCCTCGACCTTCGCCTCCACGGCTTTCCTGTAGTCGGCGTCGTCCCATTCGGGGTGCAGGGTGTCGAACAGGACGGCGATCTTCATGCCGCCCACCCCCGCCCCTCGTCATTGCGGATTCTCGCGACAGAGGGTCGTAGCCTCCAATCCGCAATCGGCAATCCGAAATCCGCAATCATGCCCGCACCCGCTGCATATCCCGCCCCACGGTCGTCAGCGCGATCAGGATCAGGAGCCCGCCGACCGCCCCCGCGGACGGCAGCAGCAGCATCGCCGGCCGCAGGCCGAACCGGTCGGAGAGGTACCCGACGAGCGGCGGCGCGATGGCGTCGCCCGCGAGGTGCGAGAACAGCACGTACGCGCCGATGACCGAGGCTCGCACCGCGGGCGGCACGACGTCCAGGATCACGGCCGAGAGGGGTCCATTGTACCAGGTATAAAGGAAGAAGGTCGCGAACAGGAGCGGCACGAACAGCCGCAACTCGTCGACGAGCAGGAGGGCGGCGCACACCGGCCCACCGAGCACGAACCCCGCCCCGGATACCACCACCCGGCCCCCGCTCCAGCGCGTCAGCAGCCAGTCGCCGACCTGGCCCCCGAACAGCCCGCCAAGCGCGCCGCCAGCGAGCCCCCAGATGCCGAACTGCCGGCCCACGACCGCGACCGACAGGCCATGCGCGCGCTGCATGAAGCTCGGCGCCCAGGCGATCAGCCCGTTTACCGCGAACGTCACTAGCGCGCCGCCCAGGAACATCCAAATCAACGTCGGGGTTCGGAGCACGGTCGCGGCGGCTTGGAGAAACTCGCCGAACGCCGTCGCGGCGACCTCGGTCGCCTCGGTCGTGCGCCGCACGGCGGCGGGGACGAGCCGGACGACGGTCCAGATAATCCCGACGCTCACAAACGCCGCGAACACCGCGGTCTCGATGCCCGGCGGCAGGCCCTCGAACAGATCCAGCAGCCCGCTCAGCGCGGCACCGGCGAGCGCGAGCCCGATGAGGGGCTTGCCGTACTGCATCGCCTGTCGCCGCCCGCGCTCGAACCACCCCTGGAGGGTAGTCGCCATCGGCGCGGGCGGGCGCTGCCGCGGCTCGCGCAGCCGCGAGGCGAGGATCGCGAGCAAGAAGCCTGGCACGCCCATGGCCACGAACGCAGCGCGCCACCCGTAGTGCTCGGCGAGCACGCCGCCCAGCCAGATGCCCAGCACCCCTCCGAACGCCATACCGACGGAATAGACGCCGATCGCGAACGCCCGCCGCCGGCCCTGGTAGAACTCCGCGATCAGCGCCTGCGCCGCCGGCCCGTAGCCGGCCTCGCCGACCCCGACCAGGGAGCGGCACACCAGCAGCTGCCAGAAGCGGTGGACCGCGGCTCCGAGGGCGGTGAAGGCGCTCCAGAGCCCCACGCCGAACGCGATCACCGCGCGGCGCGAGCGCAGATCGCCGATGACGCCGAGCGGCAGCGCCGCGAGCGACAGCACGACGACGTACGCCGAACCGAGCCAACCGAGCTGCTGGTCGGAGAGCGTGAGCTCGCGCTTGATGTGCTCGAACAGGGCGAAGATGACGTTGCGGTCGGTGTAGTTCAGGAGGTTGATGAGTGTGAGCAGGCCGAGGGCGTACGCTGCGTACCCCCCGGCGCCGCTGGCTCCGCGATCCGCCCCCGCGCCCTTAAGGCCTGCGCCCGGCAGTGGCCGCCTCCGCGCGCGCGTCGCGGTCCGCCTTCGCCTCCTGGTACGCTTCGGTCAAGGCCCGCATCATGTCGGGTCGCTTGTGGTACAGCCGCTTCAGGCGCCGCGGCTTGCGCCGGGCGAGCGCGTACGCGGCGAGAATCGGAAAGCCGACTGTGTTATCGAGATAGCAGACCACCGTGTCCGGCAGCTTGTCGGGGTCCACCTTGCCCCAACTCACCGCCTCCGAGGGCGTGGCTCCCGAGAGGCCGCCCGTGTCAGGCCGGGCATCCGTCATCTGGAGGTAGTAGTCGTGCCCCTTTTCGCTGATGCCGAGCACCTCCTGGATCTGCGGCTCGGTCTGCAGCACGAAGTTCTTGGGGCTGCCGCCGCCGATGATCAGCACGCCGCTCCGGCCGCGGTGCGTCTTCGCGTGAAACACGATCGCGGAGGTCTCGTTGACGTCGGCGCTCGCATCGAACCGGAGCTGCGAGCCCGTCAGCGCCTGCTCGGCGACATTCATGCCGATCGAAGAATCGCCCGGGGAGGATGTGTAGATCGGAACGCCGCACTGGTGCGCCATCCCCAGCACGGATTTCCGTGAGATGCCGAGCGCCTGCTCGCGCTTGAGGATGTAACCGCCCAGCAGGTAATGGTACTCGGCGGTGCTCATCGGCCGTTGGAACTCCGGGCCTGCGGAGACCTCCCGAATGTAGGCGTCGGTCGAGAGCAGCACCTCATAGTCGAAGAAGATGTCGTAGATGCGGACGACGCCCTCCTCGCGCAGCTCCACGTCATCGGCGAACGGGGTGCCGCGGTGCATCGCGAGCCCGAGGCCGAAGTGGGCGTCGTGGTAGAGGTTGGCGCCGGTCGAGACGATCCAGTCGACGAACCCCGCTTCGATCAGCGGGATGAGGGTCGACATCCCCAGGCCCGCAGGCGTCATCGCGCCGGTGAGGCTCATCCCCACGGTCACGTCGTCCTCGAGCATGCGCTCCGAGAACAGCCGGCAGGCCTCGGCGAGGCGGCCGGCGTTGTAGGCGAGAAACGCATTGTCCACCAGCTCCGGGACCGTCTCCCGGCCGGTGATGGGCTTCGGATCGATGCGCTGGCCGCGCAGGAAGTCCTTGCGTGTGGTCATGGCGTCAGGCGTCTCCGTCGATGGCCGGGAGCTCTCTGCTGCGGCGCTCCCGGGCCTGCCGGATAATGGCGACCGCGTCGCTCGCGGTATCGGTCGTGTGGAACAGGTCCAGGTCCGTCGTCGCGATCTTTCCTTCCCCGGCGACCCGATCGCGCAGCCAGTCGGTCATCCCCAGCCAGTACGCCTGGCCGAACAGGATTACGGGAAAGTGACGGACCTTGCCGGTCTGGATCAGGGTCAGCGCTTCGAACAGCTCGTCCATGGTGCCGTAGCCACCGGGGAAGACGATGAACGCCGTCGAGTACTTCACGAACATCGTCTTGCGCACAAAGAAATAGCGGAAATTGATCGCCCGCTCCACGTAGGGGTTGAGCCCCTGCTCGAACGGCAGCTCGATGTTGCAGCCGATGGACAAGCCGTTCCCTTCCTGGCAACCGCGGTTGGCCGCCTCCATGATGCCGGGGCCGCCCCCGGTGATGATGGGGAAGCCCTCCTCGGCGAGCATGCGCGCGGTCTCCACCGCCTTCTCGTAGTACGGGTCGTCGACGGGCGTGCGTGCCGACCCGAAGATCGTTACGGCATTGTACACGTCCGAGAGCGTGTCGAACCCTTCGACGAATTCTCCCATGATGCGGAGCACCCGCCATGAGTCGGTCCTCGTGAACGCGCGACGCTCACGGGGGAGCTGCGTGAGGAGTCGTTCGTCCTCAGTGACCGCTTTGCGCTGCGAGCCGCTCGAGTGCTGCGACATAGTCGTCCTGCACGTTGTAGAAGAAGGGGGACAGGCGGACGTGACCGGGCCGCGCATCCGCGATGACCCCGGCCGCCGCGAGGTGGCGGACGCGGTCCGCGGGATCCTCCACGGGGAGCATCACGATCGCCGAGCGGTCCTCCCCCCGAGCCGCCACCTTGGGCCGGAGGCCCATGGCCCGAGCGCGCGCGATCAAGTCCTCGGTGAGCGCGGCCGTCACGTCGCGGATCGCGGGCACGCCGATCTCCTCGATGTAGTCGAGGCCCCCGAGCTGCGCGTAGATCGCGGCGAGCGACGGGGTGCCCAGCTCGAAGCGTCGAGCATCCTCGTGCCACTCGAGCGACCGCGGCTCAAAGGCGAACTGGTTCCTGTGGCCGAACCAGCCGGCGATCGCCGGCGCGAGGCTACGCGCCAGCTCGGCTCGCACGTACAGGAACACGATCCCGGGGCCGCCCAGCAACCACTTGAGCCCGCCCGCGGTGAGGAAGTCGACTCCCGCCGCCGGCGCATCGCACGGCACTTGCCCCACCGACTGGTACGCGTCGATCAGGCACAGGGCGCCTTTGGCGTGCGCCGCGTCCGCGACGGCGCGGATGTCCTGGATCGCGCCGCTCGTGAAGTAAACGTGCGAGGTCGCGACCAGCGCAGTGCGCTCGTCCACGGCGCGGCCGATCGCCTCGACGGGCACGGAGACCTGGTCAGGGCTCTCCACGACGACGAGCTCGATTCCGCGTCCGCGCTTCGCGAGCCACTGGTAGGCGACGGTCGGGAAGTCGAGCGACGTCACCACGACCTTGGGGCGACGCGCGTAGTCGAGCGACTCCGCCACCGCGGAGAGCGCTACGGAGATGCTGGGCGCGAGCGCGATTTCTTCCGGCGCCGCGCCGATCACGCGAGCGTAGCGCGCCCGCAGCTCCGAGAGGGCGGCCCACCACACGTCATACCACGCGGACGCCCCGCGCGCCTGCCACAGGTCGAGGAACTCCACGACCTTGTTGCGGGCGCGCTCGCCCAGCGCGCCGAGCGAGCAAGTATTGAGGTAGATGCGGTCCCGGAAGATCGGGAACTCGCTGCGGTAGCGGGCGAGCCGATGCGCCCCGGCCTGGTGGCCCGTCTTCAGGCCGCTTGCGAACGTCATAGGCGGTCAATATACAGAAGGAAAAGCACGGTCGACACGTCCCGACGTAGATTGCGTTGCATGCCGTCCCCCGCCCGCTGGTCGGCCCTGTTCGCGCGCCTCGCGCTCCGCGCCGCGGTCAACCCGCGACTCGCCCTCGACCTGTTGCGCCTCGCCTGGAGCTTCCGGGCGCGTGACTGGTACCGCCGCCCGCCGTTTGTACCGCTCCCGCCGCGGGAGTACACACGCTGGCGGATGCTCACCGCTTACGGCGATGAACACGCCGTGCCGCCGCTCCAGGACGTGATCAACTTCGCCCGCTGGCGGCGAGAAACCATGCACGTATGAAAGAAAAAGACGTCGAGCAACAAAGTCGCGCGGAGGCGTCACGCAGAACCGTCGAGCTGAAGCGTCGAGCGCGCGAACTGGACTTCGACGCAGTGGGGGTTGCGTCGCTCGAGCCCAACGCGCACGCCGGCGAGCTCGAGCGCTGGCTGGCCGCGGGCTACGCCGGCACGATGAGCTACCTGCATCGCCAGTCGGCTAAGCGGAAACAGCCGGGCCGTATCATGACGGCAGCCAAGGTCGCGGTTGTCACGCTCACCAACTACTACCACGGCGCGTCTGACCCCGGAGCGGCGCCCCGGGGTCCAGGGAAGGTCGCCCAGTACGCCCAATCCGCCGACTACCATCGCGTCCTCGGCCGCCGGTTGGAGCGGCTCGCGGACGCGATTCGTGAGCTCGCGCCGGGCTCGAAGACCCGCGTCTACGTCGACGCCGGACCCGTTCCGGAGCGCGAGCTCGCGCAGCGCGCGGGCCTCGGCTGGATCGCGAAGAACATGATGCTCATCCACCCCGGGATTGGCTCGTTCACATTCATCGGCGTCGTCCTCAGTGATGCCGCCCTCACGCCCGATCTGCCGTTTCAGGGGGATCGCTGCGGCACCTGCCGCCGCTGCCTCGACGCCTGTCCCACGGACGCCTTCGTCGCACCGCACGTGATGGACGCGCGACGCTGCATTGCTTATCTCACGATCGAGCATCGCGGCGACTTCACGACGGACCAGAGATCGCTCGTCGGTGATTGGCTGTTCGGCTGCGACGTCTGCCAGGATGTGTGTCCGTGGAACGTGCGGTTCGCCCTGGCGACCGCCGATCCGGCGCTCGCCCCTCGTTCGGACCTCGCGGCCCCCGACCCCCGCGAATTCCTCGCGCTGGATGAGGAGACGTTCGCCAACCGGTACGGTGACACCCCGCTCGAACGGCCAGGCCGCCACGGGATGCAACGCAACGCTGCTGCGACGCTCGCCCGGAATGCGCCGTGAGCGAGCAGATCGGCGAGATCCAGCGCCGCCTCGCGGACGGGCTCGCCAAGATCGATCCTCACCACCGCCTGCTCGGCCGGCCGGTGCACTACCGGATCATCGATGGGACGACCCTCGAGATCACCTATCGGGACGTGCCGGGGATCGCCGAAGGCGAGGTCCTCGGCGTCAAGCGGCTGCTCCCACACGACTGTTTCTGCAGCGTGTCGCCACAGACGGCGGAGTGCGTGACGGTGCGGTTCGTGGTGTCGCTGAAGTAGGTAGGGAGCAGGAATGAGGTTTCAGGACGGGCATACTAGACGCACAGGCGCACAGCGGTGAACAGTGGTGGTGAACAGGAAGGGCCTGCTCACTCGAACTGTTCACCGCTGTGCGTCTGCGCGCCCAGCCGTTGCCTGTTCTGCTTTCTGCAACCTGATCACTGGTAACTCCGGGGGATTTCCCCATCTCATCGGGATCGCGGCGGTCCCCACACCCGCCGACACGTAGAGCCACGTCTCCCCGACCCGCTTGAGGCCGTGCATGTACCGCCCTCCGAACTGCGACGGCACAAGCAGCGGGCCCAGCAACGGGAAGTGGAGCTGGCCGTTGTGCGTGTGCCCCGACAGCATCACGTCTACCCGCAGTCCCGCCGGGAGGTATTCGATGAGATCGGGGTTATGGGAGAGGAGAATGCGGGGGATCTCGGGAGCGACACCGGCAAGCGCCTCGTCGGGACGGGTCGCGCCGTGGGTAAAGTCATCCACTCCGGCCACGGCCAGAGTGGCCGCGCCGCGCCGCACGAGGACGTGGCGGTTGGTGAGTAGGGTAACGCCCGCGCGCTCGAGCACGGCGCTGACCGCGTCCGGCCCCACCCAGTGGTCGTGATTGCCGAGCACGGCCACCACGCCGTCGCGCGCGCGGAACCGAGCGAGCACAGATGCGAGCCCGTCGAGATCGCGCTTCACGTGGCTCACGAAATCCCCGCCCAGCGCGACGAGATCGGGCGCGAGCTCGGCGGCGCGGTCCGCCACCCGTGCGAGCCAGGAGGCCGGCACCACCGGGCCGCGGTGGAGATCCGTGACGAGTGCGATGCGGTAGCCGTCGAGCTCCGGCAGCAGGCCGGGAATCGGGACGCCGACCTCGGGCGTCAGGAGCGGCCGCCCATTCCAGCGCGCCAGCGGCGCACACAGGTGCTCCACCACCCACCCGATCGGCACCTTCACCGCGCGCTCGAATGTGGGCACGCGCCCGTCGCGGCTGGGCGGGTGACGCCGGGGATAGAAGAGCGGCCCGATCACCTCGCGACGACGCGCGACACGACGTCGTACATGAAGTGGACGCCGAACGTCAGGTCGTCGAGGCTTACCCGCTCGTCGTTGCCGTGTACGCCGCGCGACTCGACCTGGTTGAGCGGGAACGGCGACAGCCCATAGCTCACGATCCCCAAGCGCCGGAAGTAGTGGCTGTCCGTGAATCCCGTGAGCGGCGGCGTCGTGACGAGCGCCTCGGGGTCGCGCGCGCGCACCGCCGCCACGATCGCCCGGAACAGCTCGGTGTCGGTCGAGCTCTCCGTGGCCGGCCAGTTCGGCCCTTGGGGCGTGATGGTCACGGCGCTGTCGTTCACTACCCGTACGAGCTCGGCAAGGAAGGCCGCCGGCTCCTGCGCCGGCAGGAGGCGCACGTCGAGCGCCGCCGACGCGACGGGCGGGATCACGTTCGTCTTGTCGCTCCCCTTCAAGCCGGTGATCGAAATCGTGTTTCGCAAGAGCGCGTTGTAGGTGAGGTCCGCCGTGAGCGCCCGGATGGCCGTGGAATCCCGCAACGCCGCTCGCACGTCCGCGAGCCAGGCCCGCCGCGCCGCATCGGTCTCGATCGTCGACAGATCGTGCAGGTAGCGCTCCACGGTCGGTGTCACCACCAGCGGCGTCTGCCAGCTCGCGATCCGGTTCAGCGCCCGCACCAGCCGGTGCACCGGATTGTCCGGGGTGGGACGGGACCCGTGCCCCGACGTTCCCCTCGCTGTGACGTTGAGCCAGAACGGTGACTTCTCCGTCGTGCCCACGCCGTAGTACTCGATGCGACCCCGCGTGTCGGCGCGGATCGTCCCGCCTTCGTTGATCAGGAACTCCGCGTCTCGGATCAGGTCGGGATGGTTCTCCACGAACCACCCCGCCCCCACTCCCGCTCCGATCTCCTCGTCCGACGTCGCAAGGAAGATGACGTCGCGCTTGAGCGGGACCTGCGCGCGCTTGAGGATGATCAGCGTCATCACCTGGGCGATCGCCTCACCCTTCATGTCGAGCGCGCCACGCCCCCAGATGTAGCCGTCCTTCACCACGCCGCCGAACGGGTCCACCTTCCAATACTCCGGGCTGGCGAGCACCACGTCCATGTGATTGAGGAAGATCAGCGGACGCCCGCTCCCATCCCCGCGCACGCGCGCGTACAAGTTGGCCTTGCCGGGCCCGGGCTCGAAGACCTGTGCCTCGATCCCTTCTCGTCCCAGCACTCGCTTCAACCATTCCGCCCCCTTGGACTCGTTCCCCGGCGGATTCGTGGTGTTGATGGCGATGTACTGGGACAGCAGCGTCGCCGCTTCTTTCCCCGCCGCCTGCCACTCCTCCTCGCTCTTGGGGACGGCCTCGCGGAATAGCTGCGGGGGGAGCAGCACGGGCTGCGAGGAAGGGCCCATGAGCGGCGGCCGGGGATGCCGGGCGCAGCCCACGAAGCAAAGACAGGACAGCCCCACGAGCGCGTGACGACGCAACGCTGCCTCCGGAAGAAGACGGGTCGGGATCGCGGAAACTAGAGGCGCGCGGCACGAGCGGGGAGTCCCCCGCTCCAGCCCGGCCCCCCTACAGCGCGCGGGTCTCCCCATGCGCCAGCACCCAGAACTGCTCCGGTGCGAGACCCGCCACCTGCCACGCTGCGCGGGCGCGGACGGGCGGCTCGTCCATGGCCTCATCGGTGAGCTTGAAGGTACCCCAGTGCATGGGAATCATGACCGTCCCGTGGGTTCCGCCCCCCAAGTCGCGGAACGCCCGCACGGCCTCCTCGGGGTTCATGTGCACCGGCTGCATGAACCACCGAGGCTCGTAGCCGCCGATCGGCAGCAGCGCCATGTCGAACGGCCCGTAGCGCGCCGCGATGCGCCCGAACTCGGGGTGGTACCCGGTGTCGCCCGCGAAGAACACACGGTGGGCGTCTGTCCGCACCGACCAGCCGCACCACAGCGTATCGCCGCGGTCGCGTAGTCCGCGCGAGCTGAAGTGCTGGGCCGGCGTGCAGGCAACCAATGCCGCGTCGACGGGCGTCTCCTGCCACCAGTCGTGCTCCCGCACGTCCCGCGCGCCGCGCGCCCGAACGAAGCGCGCGAGGCCGAGCGGCACCAGCCAGGTGGCGCGCGGCTCCCGCGCGGCGAGCCGGCGCACGGTGCGGTCGTCCAGGTGGTCATAGTGGTTGTGCGACAGCAGCACGAGGTCGATCGGCGGGAGGGTCGCGAAGTCAATCCCGGGCGCCACCCAGCGGCTGGGGCCGGCGAAGCGCACTGGCGACGCGCGGCTGCTCCACATCGGATCGGTGAGCACGTTCAGCCCGCCCACCTGCAGCAGAAAGCTCGAATGTCCCACCCACGTCACCAGCAGTCGATCGGGTGTCGCGCGGGGAACGGCAAACTTCGGCTCGAGCCGGAGGAACGCCGAGTACGGGGGATCCGCAGGCCGCGGCCGGGTAGTGCGGTGCACCAGCACCCACTTGAGGAAGCTGCCGAAGGCGGGGGCGGCCGCGTTGGCCCACGGATTGCGAAACCCGCCGCCGGGGCGGTGATGCGGAGCGGTCACGGGCCGCGAAACCTAAAGCGGGGAGCGCGATAATGCCACCGCGCCCCCGCACCCTCGCGTCCGATCCCGAAGATCAGTGGACCGTGATCGTCGCCTGGCCGGTGTTGCCCTCGCTCGTCGCGCGCAGCAACGCGCTGCCAACCTTCCGGGAGCGGACAATCGAGTAGGGACCGAACGCCCCCTCGATGACGAAGACCGACGTGTCGGTGCTGAACCACGAGACGGGCCGGTTGGTGAGCACGGTCCCGGTGCTGTCGCGCAGCTCGGCCCGGAAGCCGAGGCTATCGCCTACGGCGGCGGTCGCGCTTCCGGGCACCACGGTGACGGACGCCACGGGCGCCGGTGAGCCGACCACCTGCACCGTGAGCGTGTCGCTCAGTCCACCGCTCGTCGCCGTTATGGTCGCGACGCCCGGCTGGCGGCCAGCGACGGACGCCGTGTCACCCACTCCGGTCACGTCGGCGATCGACGGGGCACTGCTCGTCCACGTTACGGACGGATTCGGGACGGGGTTGCCGTTCGCGCCGCCGACGGCGGCATACAGCGTAATCGTCCCTCCGACGCCGACCGACGAGGGGCCGGAGACGTGCACGTATGCACCACCAGTGCTACTGCCCGCCGCGGGAAGCGACACAGAGAGCCTCGTGGTGGCGCCCGCCGAGACTTGCACGTTGGGGGTCACCACCGCATCGAGGGCCGGGTAGTCGGGCTGCTCGATGCGGACGATGTAGGTCGCCGCGCTCACGAAGGCGACCTTGTAATAGCCCGTGCCGTCGCTCCGGCCGGTGGCCGCGGCGTACCACGTGGACGGCGGCTGGCGCGGATCGCCCGAGTAGAGCGTGACGTTCGCGTTCTTGATGGGCCGGCTCTGTCCGCCGGAGTCGGCCGTCACGGTGCCCTCGAGCGCCCCGGTCGCGGCCGAGTTCACCGCGCGCAGCCACGGCAGCACGGTGAATTCCTTGGTGCCGAAATAATCGTACAGAAAGCTCCGCCCTACGTCGAAGTCGATCACGATCACCGCCCCCCCGCTCGCCATAATCGCGGGCGTCGACAAGTCGAGCGGCTCTTCGACCAGCGCGTACATCGTGATGGCTCCGCTCCCCGGCCACGGCCAGTGCACCGGAGGCGGCGCACCGTTGTTGTAGGTGATCGAAGACTTGTCGGCGTCGATCACCATGCGGATCGCCTGGTATTGCTGGGCGTCGAGCTCGCCCTCGCCGAGGAAGGCGGTGGTCCCGTGCTGCAGCGTCAGCAAGTCGAACGTTCTCTCGGGCGTCGCGACCCGAACCCAAGCGCCGCCACCGCTGGTGTCGAGCCCGCTGCTGGCGTCGATGCTGACCACGTAGACGTTGACGCTCGCGACCGAGTCGTAGGGGAACGGCGCGTCGGTGAGCAGCACCTTGGCGAGTGGCTTCCCCCTCAACGGGGGTGACGCCGACGTGTCGTCCTGGTAGCACCCACCCCCCGCGAGCAATGCGGCGGCAACGAGGGACAGGAAGACACGGGTCGACATCGTGGGCTCCTTCCGAGAACTTTGATGACGATGACGGCTCTGCCACACAATACCCCGGTGCGCGGCAGGAGCGTCACAACCCCCCGGTCGTGGGGTAAATTGTGACGCTCGACCATCTGCCATGGGTATAGACAACGTGGGGGCGAGCGACGGAGAGCTGGTGCGCCGAGTCCGCGCCGGCGACGTCGGCGCCTACGCCGCGCTGGTCGCGCGGTACCGCGACCGCCTGGGCCGATACGCCGTGCACATGCTCGGGGACCGGCAGGACGCGGAGGAGGCGCTGCAGGACGCCTTCGTCCGGGCATACCGCTCGCTCGCGCGCTGTGACGATCCGGAGCGGTTTGGTGCGTGGCTCTACGGCATCCTGGTCAACCGGTGCCGCACGACCGGCGGGCGCGCGGCGCGGCGTGCGCGGCTGTTCGTGCGCGACGACGCGGCGCTCGGCGGTGTTGCGCTCCCGAGTCCGGCCGAGCGTGCTGAATGGGACGACACCGTCCGGCGGGCGCTCGCGCGGCTCGCGCCCGAATACCGGGAGGCGTTTCTCCTCAAGCACATCGAGGAGTTGGAGTACGAAGAGATGGCGCAGCTCACCGGCGCGGGTATCTCGGCGTTGAAGATGCGGGTGAAACGCGCCCGCGAGCAGCTGCAGGTCATTTTCCGAGAGGCGGAGCGTGTTTGAGCAATCGGAAGACGCGATCGAGCGCATCATCCGTCATCTGCGGCGGCCGGTGCAAGTCGATCCGGCGGTCGACGGCCGTGTGATGGACGAGATCGCGCACGTTCCCGTGCAGGGGCGAAGCCGCGCGGCCCGAGCGGCCTGGGGCTGGCTCACCCGGCCGCGCCACGTCGCGCTCTCGCCACTCGGCGGGCTGGCGATCGCAGCGGGCGTTGCCGCGCTCGCGCTGGCGCTGTCCGGCCGGCGTCCCGGAGCAGCGCCGCCCGCGGAGGGCGCGCAGCGCGAGTTTGAGTTTGTCGTCGTCGCCCCCCGCGCGGCGACGGTGTCGGTCGTGGGCGACTTTAACGACTGGGACGCCGCCCGCACCCCGATGCAACCCTCGCAACGCGGCGGCCCGCTGTGGACGGCGGTCGTGCCGCTCGCTCCCGGGCGCTACCGCTACGCCTTCCTCGTGGATGGCTCCCGCTGGCTCGCCGATCCGGCCGCTCCACGCGCGCGCGATGACGAGTTCGGGACGCCGAGCTCGGTCGTGACCGTGGCGGGCTCGTGACGCGGCGCTCGCTGCTGCGCGCGGCGGCCGCCGGCGCGCTCGCCGCCACGTTCGTCGCGACGGCGGCGGCGCAGGATCCGCGGCTCGGACGCCTCGACCCGGGCGCGCGCCCGCTGGTCGCTGGCGTGCTCGACTCGGCGCGCGCCGCGGGCCTTCCCACGGAGCCGCTGGTGCAGCGCGCACTCGAAGGCGCGACGAAAGGCGCGCCGGGCCCCCTCATCGTGAGCGCCGTGCAGCGCCTCGCCGCTGATCTCGGCCGGGCCCGCGAGGCCCTCGGGCCGGGGACAACGCCGCCGGAGCTCGAGGCAGGGGCCGCGGCGCTCCGGGCCGGCGCCGGCCCCGCGGTGCTGGCGCAGCTGCGCCGGGCGCGCCGCCAGACCATCGCGGTTCCGCTCGCCGTGCTCACTGACCTCGTGGCCGGCGGCGTCCCCGTGGACAGCGCTGCGGCCGCCGTGCTCGCCCTCGCCGCACGAGCCAGAGACGCGGACCTCGTCGAGTTCCGGCGCTCCGTCGAGCGCGACATCGCGCTCGGCGCACCGCCCACGGCCGCCACCGCGGCCGCTGCGGCGTACGCGGACGCCAGGATCTCGGGAGTGAATGCGGGGGCCCGCGAGAATCGCCCCGGCCGCCCCTAGCGCCGCGCGCCCGGCGACGAGCACGCGACGTGCGTGGACCGCGTCCGTCACGGCGGCGTGGTGGCTGCTTGGCGTGCGCGCGCCGGCCGCTCAGCTGACCGGGACCGTCGACGTCGGCGTCTCCACCGTGCACTACGATGGGTTCCTCCCCTCCGGCGCCGCGGCCGTCACCCCCGTGCTGCGCTGGGACCGGCCCGCCGGGACGCTCACCGCCAGCGGCACGTATCTGCGGTTCGAGAGCGGCCACTGCAGCCTGCAGGGCCTCGTGGCGGGCTCATTCTTCACGCCTCCCACCGCGCGTGCGTGGCGCGGCGAGTTCGCCGCATCCGCGGGCGCAAGCCGCTACCTCGATTTCGCGAGCTTCTGGCACGCCATCGCCGGGGCACGGCTGCATATCCTGGGAGCGGAGCGCGGCCTCTGGATCGGCGGGACGGCAGGAACGACGTCGTACGGGACCGCGCCCCGCCCCGTGATCGCGGCGGACGTCGGGGTCTGGGCCCGGCTGTCCGAGGTCACGTTGAGACTCGCAGCAAATCACTCCCAGGTCGGCGACACCACCTACACCGATCTCGAATCCTCAGCCCATGCCGGGCGTGGGCCCGTCGCGCTCGAAGCGAGCGTCGGCGCGCGCGTCTGGAGCCGCGGCGGTGGCCGCGGCGTGTACGGGGAAGGAAGCGCCACCGTCTGGGTCGGAGGGCGAACGGCGGTCGTGATCTCAGGCGGCCGCTACGCGACCGATCCGATCAGCGGCAGCATCACCGGCCGCTATCTCTCCGCCGCACTGCGCGTGCGCACCGCCGCGCCGCGCCACTCCTTCGCCCACGACCCCGTGGTGCCACACGCCCGCGGCGCGGATGGAGCAAGCGTCCTGCCGGCGGCCCGGCTCGAGGTGCACGCCGACCGCAATCGGGCGGTGCGGCTCGTCGTGCGCGTCGCCAGCGCAGCGCTGGTGGAGATCGCTGGAGACTTCACCGATTGGCAGCCTGTCTCGTTGGGCAGCGCCGGCGCCGGCACGTGGGAGGTCACGCTGCCGGTGCCGAGCGGCGTGCATCGGATCGACGTACGTATTGACGGTGGCGCGTGGATCGTACCGGCCGGCACGACGCGGGCGCCCGACGACTACGGCGGCGACGTTGGGATCTTCGTAGTGCCGTAGGGCCGCTCCCCTGCCCCCTCCGCCTTCACCGCCTGGAGCCGCCGAATCGATGCGATACCCAAGGCCGGGCCGATCGCCAGTGCGGCGAACGCCCACCGCCAGCCGACCAGGGCGACGAGCGGCGGAACGAGCTGAATGCTCGCCATCGTCAGCAGGAATCCCAGCGACGTCTGCAGGGTCAGCGCAGTGCCGACCGCGTGCGACGGCACCGATCTCGTGACCATCGTGCTGAACTGCGCCGAATCGGCGATGACGAAGAACCCCCACAGCCATGCGACGGCGACCATGACCCAGACGCTCGACGCGAACAAGCCGCCAATGACGACGGCGCAGCTGCCGCTCACTGCCATGGCCCGAATCACGAGCCGCTCGTGCCCGATCCGATCCGCAACCCAGCCGCCCCACACGCACCCCAATCCCCCGACGGCGATGGCTCCGAACGCCAGCAGACCGAGCACCACCTCGGAGGGCACGACGCCACCCGCGCGGGCCCGCGCCGCAGCGCTCGCTACGACAAAAGCCGTGATCCACGTCCAGAAACTGTACAGCTCCCACATGTGCCCCAGGTACCCACCCGTCGCCAGGCGCCACTGTCGCTCCCGCAGCACGGTACCAGCGAGACGCCACGAGAACGGCGGTCTTGCGAACGCGAACGGCCCGTCGCGGTATCCCGCGGCCACGAGCACAGCGCCCACCAGCGCGCCCGCCGACACGACGACGACGACCGGGGCCACACGCGCGCCGGCGAGCGCGTGCGCCAGATACGGCACCGCCTTCCCGACCGTGAGCGCCCCGACGACGGTCCCGATCGCCAGGCCCCGACTCGAGGAGAACCACGTCGCGATCATCTTCATGGCAGGCGGATACACCCCCGCGAGGCAGAACCCGGTGAAGAAGCGAGAGACGAGGGCCAGCGGATAGGTCGGGGCGGCGAGTAGGGCGACGTTGACTACCGCGCCGAGTGTCGCCGACACCGCGAAATACCACCGTGACGGGATCACGTCGGCGAGGTTCAGGATGGCAGCAGCAGCCGTTCCGGCAACGAATCCGGCTTGCACCGCGGCCGTCAGCCAGCCCGTCTGGCTCGCTGTCAGCCCCCATTGGCGCTGGAGCTCGGGTGCAACGGCACTGGCGGCGAACCACAGGGACATCCCCAGCAACTCGGCTGCTGCCAGCAGGAGCAGCATCGGCCAGCGGTGGGGATGGGCGTCGAGCGCGGCGGCGCTCGTGAGCGTCATGGAGCCGTGTGACCGGGGACGGTCAACCGGTGGACGGGCCGGCGGTCGAACTACGGACGGGACCGGTTGGGAACGACGTAGAGGCCGGCCAGGAACACATGGATGGCGAGGCTCGCCCAGACGTTGAGAACGGCGACGAGCGTCGCCGCGCCGTACAACAACGGCCCGACGCGGTACTCCCGGGTGACGGCGTCCACCGATCGCCGGTCGGCATCCCGCTTCAGCAGCCGTCCGCCTCCCGCCGCGTAGCGCCAGACCGCGTTATATGCGACGGCGGTGACGGTGAGCGTGCCGCCGTACAGCACCGCCGCCGCCGTCCGCTGCTCGGGTGACGGGAGGTATTGGGCCAGCACCGCCGTCGGGAACGGCAGGAACGCGACGCAGAACAGGAGCGCAAGGTTGAGCATCACGAAGGTGTGGTTGGTGCGTCCGATGTAGCCAAAGATGTTGTGGTGATTCGCCCACATTATCCCGATGATGACGAAGCTCAACGCGTAGGCGGCGTATGACGACCAGTGCTGGCCGAGCGCGCGCCACAGGCCTCCCGCCGCCGTCACCGCGTCGTGGCCGGGCACTCGAACCTCGAGCACCAGCAGCGTAGCGGCGATGGCGAAAACGCCGTCGCAGAATGCCTCGATGCGTGCCGTGTGCTGCGTCGGCTTGCCGGTTTCGTCCATTCGTGCTCTCTTCGCCGCGTCGTCGACGTCCTCACAGACCCGTGGGATGGTCGAGGAACGTCCAGGGCAGGCCGAACTTGACGCACAGGTGCTCGGCGAGCGCTTTGACGCCGACGGTCTCCGTCGCGTAATGCCCGGCGTAGAAGACGTTCACCCCTAACTCTTCGGCGTCAAAGTAGGTGTGGTGCGCTCCCTCGCCGGTGATGTAGGTGTCGAGCCCCGCCGCCCAGGCCTGGCCGATCATGGAGCCCGCTCCCCCGGTGACGATCCCCACCCGCCGCACCCGCTCGGGGCCGAACGGCATGAGCCGCGGCGGGGCGCCGAGCGCCGCGGCCAGCTGCTGCTGCAGGGCGGCGCGCGGGGCATCGAGCTCCCCCCACACGCCGATCTGCACGCCGTACTCCTCGCCGAATCCGCCGCGGACGGTGACGCCGAGCTGCCGGGCGAGCACCGCGTTGTTTCCGACGTCCGGATGTAAATCCAGCGGGAGGTGCGCACTGTAGAGCGCGATGTTTGCTTGCATGAGTCCAGCCACGCGGCGGTACGCAGGCCCGGTGAGCGGCCTGAGCCCGCCCCAAAACAGGCCGTGATGCACGAGCAGCAGGTCGGTCCCCTGCTCGGCCGCCATCCGCACCGTCGCTTGGCACAGGTCCACGGCGGCGGCGACGCGCGCGACCTCGCCCGCCTTCGCCAGCTGCAGCCCGTTGAGGGCGTGAGGCGCGTCGGGCACCTCGCGGACGCGCAGGTAGGCGTCGAGGTAGGTGACCAACTCGGCAAGCTGCATCAACGCATCCGACGGTGACAGTATGATGACATTAGCGCGCCAGCCTAGAGACACTGACGTGAGATTCCCACATGCGGAACCTTGTAAGTCACTATATAGTAGCGAGATAAATAATCCACACGCGGGAAACGCCCGCGTGTGGATATCTAGAGTGTGTCAGTAGGTGCGTTGCGAGCCTGCCTTCTCGACGGTTTCGGGCTCGAGCGCGGTTTCGCCCATCCGCACCACGCCGTTGATCTCGCCGCCCTCTTGCACGAGGAGTCGCTTGGCCGCGATGTCCCCGTGCACCACACACGAGGCTTGGATCTCGACGCGCTCGTCGGCGCGGATGCTGCCGCGGACCTCCCCGCCGATGATGGCTTCGCGCGAGATCACATCGCCTTCCACTTCCCCGCCCTTGCCGACCAGGACCTGGCGCCCAGCGCGCACCGTGCCGACGACGGTCCCTTCTATCTTCACCACCCCCTCAGCGGTGATGTCACCGACGACCCGCATGCCGGTTCCGATGATCGAGAGACCGGTTTCGGTTTCCGGAGCGCCGTGTCCCTTCTCGGTGAAGATGGCCATGTCAATTCTCCTGTCTTACGACCGTAAGGGGATCGAGCGACTTCCCCGCGCGGCGGATTTCGAAATGCAAGTGCGGCGCGGTGGATCGGCCCGAGCTGCCGGAAAGCGCGATCACCCGCCCCGCTTCGACCGAGTCGCCTTCGCGCACGACGAGGCGTGAGGCGTGCCCATACATGGTCTCATACCCGTCGGTGTGCCGCAAGAGCACGAACAGCCCGTACGCGGGGTCCGTGCCGGCCTGCGAGACGACGCCGCCGCCGGCGGCGCGCACCGGCGTTCCCACCGGCACTGCGATATCGATCCCGGGGTGGGACTCCGCGGGATCGCCCGGGCGCACCTGCCCGCGTGTGACGAAACCGCTCATGTCGAGCGGCCAGCGCAGCGGCGTCGCGGAGTCTGGGGCGAAGCGAGCCCCCGCGCCCGGAGCCCGCGCGTGCACGACCACCGCGCGCAGCAGGTCGGCGGTCACCACGACCTTTTCGGGCGGCGCCTTCACGCCCAGCAGCTGGCGCAGCTCCTGGTAGTTGGCCTCCGCCCGATTCAGTGCAGCCGCTAGCTGCTGCACGCGGCTGTTCTCCTCTTTCAGGCGCGCCACTTCCCGGTCGAGCAGCTGAGCCCGTACGGCGTTCCGCGTGATCGGCCCGGCGAACAAGAAGAACAGGACGACCAGGACGGCAATGCCGCCCGCCGTCCACTTCCCCATTTCGAAGGCCCACAACGGTACGCGGTATTGGCGGGACTCGAGCTCGCCGTCGGTGTGGACGACGATGGTGACGCTCTTATCCCTCATCCGTCGAACGGCGCTCCGAGGATCAGCTCGAGCAGGCGCGCGAGGTCGTCGTTCGAATAGAAGTTGACGTGGATCTGCCCCCTCCCTTTCGCCCGCAAGGTCACGCGCACATCGGTGCCCAGGCGCCGACGCAGCGCGTCCTCGATGCGACGCACTTCCGGTGCCTGACCGAGCCCCTGCTTGAGGCGCGGTCGGCGGACCGGGGCCCGGCCGCCCCGCACCCGATCCTCGACGTCGCGCACCGAGAGCCCGAGGTCGACGGCTTCCTTGGCGACCGCCGCCACTGCGCGCGGGTCGTCGAGCGCGAGCAGCGCGCGGGCGTGCCCGACCGAGAGCCGCCCTTCGTGCAGCAGCGCCAGCACTGTCGCCGGCAGCTTGAGGAGCCGGAGCGCGTTGGCGACCGTGGAGCGATCGCGTCCCACGGCGTCAGCCACGTCCTGCTGGGCGAGGCTGAATTCGGCGATGAGGCGTTCGTAGCCGCGTGCTTCGTCGACCGGCGAGAGGTCGTCGCGCTGCAGGTTCTCGATCAGCGCCAGCGTCAGCACCGTGCGGTCGTCTACATCCCGCTTCACGGCCGGGATCCGCTCCCAGCCGAGCGCCTGACAGGCGCGCAGCCGCCGCTCGCCGGCGATCAGCTCGTAGCCGGCCGCGCGGTCGCCGGGCGCCGCGCGCACCACCACCGGCTGCAGCAGACCGGCTTTCAGAATCGAGGCCTTGAGCTCGTCCAGCGCCGTCGGGTCGACGTCCCGGCGCGGCTGGTAGGGATTGGGCCGAATGTCGGCGATCGACAGCTCGACGAGGCTCCCTTCGCGCTCAGCTTCCTCGCGCGTGGGCCCCAACAGGGCCTCGAGCCCCCGACCGAGACGCCGGCGACCAGCGATGGTTTCCGTCATGCGGGCACCTCCGGCAGCGGTTCAGCGGCGGGTGGGGCAGGGGCGACGGGGGGGGCGACGCCGGCGCGCTCGACTCGGCGGATCAGCTCCTGCGCCACCGCCAGGTAGCTCTTCGCACCGACCGACTGGACGTCGTACAGCAGAATCGGCTTACCGAAGCTCGGGGCCTCAGCGAGCCGCACGTTGCGGGGAATGGTGATGCTGAACATCTGCGAGCCGAAGTACTCCTTCGCCTCCTCGGCCACCTGCTTGCAGAGGTTCAGGCGCGCGTCGAACATCGTCAGCAGCACGCCGTCGATCGCGAGCGCCGGGTTGAAGTTTCGTTGCACCAGCTTCACGGTGTTGAGGAGCTGCGACAGCCCCTCCAGAGCGTAGTACTCGCACTGGATCGGGATCAGCACACTGTCCGCCGCCGTGAGCATGTTGAGCGTGATCAGGCCGAGCGACGGCGGGCAATCGATGATGACGTACTGGTACTGATCGCGGACGTCGAGCAGGGCGCGCCGCATCATCGTCTCGCGCCCCTGCTTGTTCACGAGCTCCAGCTCGGCGCCGACGAGATCCTGGGTGGCCGGCACGACGTCGAGATACGGGAAGTGCACGTGGGCGAAACGCGCCTCCGCGAGGGGCCGGCCGTCAAGCAGCGCGTCGTACAGCGAGTGCCGGATGCGGTCGCGCTCGATGCCGACGCCGCTGGTGGAATTCGCCTGGGGGTCGGCGTCGACGAGCAGCGTCTTGCGCTCGGCAGTGGCGAGCGACGCGGCGACGTTGACGGCGGTCGTGGTCTTCCCGACGCCGCCTTTCTGGTTGGCAATGGCGATGACGCGCGACATCAGATAACGTGTTGTGCTACAACGAGTTATATATGATCATGATCATGAGGCGACAAATATACGTCGTCGTACACGGTCGGTAAAGAGTCAGTTTCACGTGAAACTTCCGCCGGAGTTTCACGTGAAACAATCCGCCCTATCTCGAATGCACCCACAAAACTGGCGACTTACGCCACCCGCCGGCGCCAACGCGCCGCCTCGACCACCAGGTTGTGCAGGTCGCTGGGCGAGACCCCCGGGATGCGCGCCGCCTGCGCGAGCGATGTGGGACGGACGCGATCCAGTTTCTGCCGCGCCTCGGTCGCGAGACTCTGCAGCTCGAGGTAGGGAAGCTCGGCCGGCAACGCGAACGAGGCAAGTTCGGCGAGCCGGTTCGCCGCGTCGCGCTCGCGGGCGAGATAGCCATCGTACTTGAGTTCGATCTCCGCGCTCGCCACGACGTCGTCGTCGCACGTCACCGTCACGCCCGCGGCCTGGAGCAGCCCCTTGAGCGGCACACCCGGCCGTCGCGCCACGCTCGCCACGCGCTCGGGCTCCGCGAGCCCTGTACCGGTGGGCGCGAGCACCGACTCGGCTGCGGTGGGCGTGATCGTCGTCGCCCGCGCCGTGTCGAGCAGGTGCTCTTCCTCTTTCAGGCGCAGGTCGGCCGCCCGCAGCTCCGCCGCGGTGAGGAGCCCCAACCGCTCCGCCAGCGGCACGAGGCGTCGCAGCGCGTTGTCTTGCCGCAGCAGCAGGCGGAACTCGGACCGCGACGTAAACAACCGATACGGCTCGTCGACGCCGCGCGTCACCAGGTCGTCCACCAGCACGCCGATGTATGCCTCGTCCCGACCGAACAGCACGGGCTCCGCCCCCCGCAGCCGGCGCACGGCGTTGATCCCCGCCACGATGCCTTGGCCGGCCGCCTCCTCGTAACCGGTCGTGCCGTTGATTTGGCCCGCGAAGAAGAGGCGCTCGATCGCCTTGGTCTCGAGCCACGGCGTGAGTTGGGTTGGCGGGTAGTAGTCGTACTCGATCGCGTACCCGGGACGTGTCATCGTCGCCCGCTCGAGCCCGGGGACTGCGCGCAAGAACTCGAGCTGCACGCTCACCGGCAAGGAGGTGGAGAGCCCGTTGATATACAGCTCGTGCGTGTCGAGCCCCTCCGGCTCGAGGAACACCTGATGCCGCTTGGCGTCAGGGAACTTCACGACCTTGTCCTCGACTGATGGGCAATAGCGCGGACCCCGGGAGGCGATGGCACCGCCGTACAACGCCGACTCCTTGAGGTGCCGGCGAATGATTTCCTTCACTTCCTCCCCGGCCCACGTGATCCAACATGGCACCTGGCGTGGCCGTTCGACCCGCTCATAGAACGAGAAGCGGTACTCAGTCCCGTCGCCGTCTTGCCGCTCCACGCGCGACCAATCGACGGTCCGCCCGTCTACCCGGGGCGGGGTGCCGGTCTTGAAGCGCGATACCGTAAGTCCAAGCGACTCAATGTGTTGTGCGATTTCGACTGCAGGCCCATCGCCGGCGCGACCGGCAGGAATCTGCGTGTCGGTACTCACGTGGATTCGCCCGCGCAGAAAAGTGCCCGCGGTGATGACCACGGCGCGCGCCGTGAATCGGCGTCCGTCGGACGTTGCGACGCCGTCCAGGTGCGTTCCTTCGATGAGGAGGCGGCTCACCATGCCCTGCGTCAGCTCGAGGTTCGCAAACTGCTCGAGCAGCTGGCGGGCCGCACGGCGGTAGAGGGTGCGATCGCACTGCGCCCGCGGCGCCCACACCGCTGGGCCCTTCGACCGGTTGAGCATCCGAAACTGGATGGTCGCGCGATCGGTGATGCGACCCATGAGACCCCCGAGGGCGTCGACTTCGCGGACGACGGTACCCTTCGCGATACCGCCGACGGCGGGATTGCAGCTCAGCTGGCCGATGGTGTCGAGGTTGGAAGTGAGCAGGAGGGTCTTGGCGCCGAGCCGAGCAGCCATCGCGGCGGCCTCAGTACCGGCGTGGCCGGCGCCGACGATGATCACGTCATAGTCGACAGGCATGAGGACAAACTACGTCGACAGGCAAGGCGAAGGCTAGACGCACAGACGCAGCAGACGCGCAGAGGTGAACAGTTAGCGGGGCGTAGGGCCTTTCGCGGACGCATCACTGATCTTTCTCAACAACCCGTAGAGAGTCTTGCTGGTCTCTACTGCCAGCGCCTCCAAGCGACCGAAATCAGCCGGCTCCACATACCCGACGTCGCGGGCAATCTCCAGCGCCGTCTGAACCTCTGCCAGGGAAGACCAAGCCGTGTCCAGGTACCGCCGGTACTCCCGAGTACCTCTGCGCGTGCTCCCTTCGGCGATGTTCAACGGTACGGAATAGCATGCGCGTCGCAATTGATCGGCCAAGGCGTGCTGCTCGTAGTCAGGGAAATTGCGTGCGGTCCTGACGCATTCGACCGCGAGCCGCTGGGCATGCTGCCAAGCCTTGAGCCTTTGGTGCAGTGGCATGGGCAGAATGTAGCGCGGGTCGGGCGCCGCACCGCATCAATCCTACGCGAGGCGTACCAGATCGCTGCTCACCATGGCCTGTTCTCCCCGGTGCGTCTGCCGCGTCTGTGCGTCTAGCCTTGCCTAGGCAGTCCTGATCCACCTCACCAGCTCTCTGACGTTCGGCCGTTTGCCGGTCATCAGGATTCCAACCCGGTATATCCTCGCCGCAATCCACGTCACGAGGACCGTGCCAGCGACCAGCAGCGCCAGCGACGTGATCACGTCCAGCGCGGTGAGATTGCCCGCCGCCCAGCGTGCCGGTGTCGCGATCGGCGACGTGAACGGCACCAGGGAGAGTGTGACGGCCAGCCGCGACTCCGGGTTCGCCAGCGTGGCGAAGGAGCCGAAGAACGCGATCATGATCAGGACGGTGACGGGAACCTGGCTCTGCCGTGCCTCCTGCTCGGTGGAGCAAGTGGCCGCGACCGCCGCGAACATCGCCGAATAGAGGAAGAAGCCGCCCAGGAAGAACGCGATGAACACCAGGGCCGTCGCACCGGACACGTGGGGAACCTGGAACACCTGCCCCACGTCCCGGCCGCCACCAGCCATCCGGCTCGCCAGTGACGCCCGCTGGCTGAGCAGCAAGCGCCCGGACACGCCCCAGATGGCGAACTGCACCAGCGAGACGGCCCCGACGCCGAACAACTTGCCGAGCAGCAGTTGGAAGGGGCGGAGGGAGCTCACCAAGACTTCGATGATGCGGGACGTCTTCTCTTCGATGACCGAGCCCATGACCTGCACGCCGTACAGCAACAGGGAGATGTAGAGAATCAGCATCATGAAATACGCGAGCGAGAACGACTGGCCCGCGCTTTCTTCGGTCGTGCGACCGCGCGCGATCTTCTTGGTTTGCAGCGACACCCGGATCTGCGCCTTGGCCACCATGGCTGGATCTACGCCCGCGCGTTCCAAGCGCGCGCGCTCCGCCAGTCGCCCGAGTGTCTCGCGCAACAGCCCGATGTCCTCCAGCGACGAGACGTTGGAGGCCCGGTATTCCGCTAGGCCCATATCGGTCAGGGAGTCCGACAGAACCAGAAACCCGTCGATGCGCTTGAGCCCCACTTCACGGGCCAGGGAGTCTTCGACGCCGGGGCCGCCAGGAACTCGCCCCACGACGAAGAACCGCTGGGTCGAGTCGAGCCGCTCGGCCACGACGGCCCCGAAGGTCGTTGTGGTACGGTCCACCACGACCAGGCGCTTGAGGCCTCCACCGCCGGACATGAGGAGCGGCATCAAGAAGACGGCCGCGAAGAACACGGGCCCGAGCAGCGCCATCACCCAGAACGACTTCTTGCGGATCCGTTCGACGAACTCCCGCCGCACGACCGCCCAGACTTTACGCACGGACGGTCTCCGCTTCCGGGCGCGCCGCGGCGCGCGCGGCTTCCGGCCCCACTAAGTCGATGAAGATCTTGTGGAGCGACGGTTCCATCAGCTCGAAGCGCGACAGCCGGGCGCCCGACGCGACGAGCCGCTGCAGGATCTGCTGCGCGTCCGCGCCGGGAGCGAGCTCCAGCTCGGCGTACTGACCGTAATCGTCGACCTTCTTGACGAGTGCTCGCTCGGCGAACACTTGCTGCGCCGCGCCGGCGCTTCCGTCGAACCCGACGACGAGATGGTGTCCGCCGTGGGTCCGCTTGATGTCGCTCAAGGCCCCGTCCACGAGCTTTCGCCCCCGGGCGATGATGCACAACTCGTCGCACAGCTTCTCGGCTTGCTCCATGATGTGCGTCGAAAACACGATGGTCTTCCCGCGGCGGCGCAGCTCGACCACGGTATCCTTCAGCACTTGTGTGTTCACGGGATCGAGCCCTGAAAACGGCTCGTCCAAGATCACGAGGTCGGGGTCGTGCAGCATCGTCGCGATGAACTGCACCTTCTGCTGCATCCCTTTCGACAGCTCGTTCACGCGGCGCAGCCGCCAGTCGCCCAGTCCGAGGCGGTCGAGCCACTCGAGCGCCCTGGAACGGGCGACCCGACGCGCCACTCCCTTCACCTCGGCGAGGAACACGAGGGCGTCGAGCACTCGCATCCTGGGGTAGAGGCCGCGCTCTTCGGGCAGGTAGCCGATGCGGGCCGCGTGATCGCGCACCGCCCTGCGCTCGCCGAACAGCCGCACCTCGCCCTCGTCCGGCTCGATGATGTCCATGATCATGCGGATCGACGTCGTCTTCCCGGCGCCGTTCGGCCCGAGCAGCCCGAAGATCACTCCGCTCGGCACCGAGAGCGACAGACCGTCCACGGCGGTGTGGCCCACGAACCGCTTCGTGACGCGGTCGAGGACGACGACGGGGCTGTTCATGCTACGGTAATCTGCCGGAGCAGGCGGAAGAGGGAAGGGGACGGCGGCCCGGCTACGGCTTCACGGCATCCGTGAGCGCGTTCCAGGGTAACAGCGCGCACTTGATGCGCACCGGGAACTTGGACACGCCGGCGAGCGCCCGCAGGTCTCCGAGCGCCTTGTCTTTCGCCGCGGACTCGTCGCCCTGCATCATCGCGCTCATCTGCGCCGCGAGAGCGAGCGCCTGAGGGACCGTGCGATCCTTGAGCAGCTGCGTCATCATCGACGCCGACGCCTGGCTGATGGAGCAGCCCCGGCCGATGAAGCGCACGTCGCGGATCACGGCGTCGTCGACGCGCAGCTGCAGGTCGATCTCGTCGCCGCACAGGGGATTGTTGAGCGACACCGAGTGTGTCGCACCCTCCAGCGCTCCCTTGTTGCGCGGGCGCCGGTAGTGATCGAGAATCAGCTCCTGGTAGAGCGCGCTGAGCCTGGGCTCAGGCGGGGACGTATCCAAACAACGCTCCGGCCTTGACCAGCGAGCCGGCGAGCGCGGCGACGTCGTCGAGGTCGTTGTAGATGTAGAACGATGCGCGCGCGGTCGCGGGCACGTTGAGCCTACGCATCAGCGGCTGCGTGCAGTGGTGGCCAGCCCGGATGCACACGCCGTCCTGATCGAGGATGGTCGCGATGTCGTGCGGGTGGATGTCGCCATATGTGAACGACACGACGCCGGCACGGTGGCCGCGCGGCCCGTACACGGTCACGCCGTCGATCTGTGTCAGTTGGTCGATCGCCGCCTGGGCGAGTGCCTGCTCGTGCTCTGCGACCCGCTCGAGGCCGATCGCGCCCAGGTAATCGATGGCGGCGGCGAGCCCGACGGCGCCCTCCACGTTCGGCGTCCCGGCTTCGAACTTGTGCGGGATCTTGTTGTAGGTGGAGTGGTCATCGAACACGCGCGAAATCATCTCGCCGCCACCGTGATAGGGCGGCATCACCTCGAGCAGCTCCGGCTTCGCAACGAGGGCGCCGGAGCCCATCGGCGCGAGCATCTTGTGCCCCGACAGGGCGTAGAAGTCGCAGTCGAGTGCTCGGACGTCGACCTTCAGGTGGGGCGTGGCCTGCGCGCCGTCGACCACGACGACCGCCCCGACCGCGTGGGCGAGCCGCGTCAACTGCGCCGCCGGATTCACCGTGCCGAGCGCATTCGAGACATAGGGGAACGCGACAATCTTGGGCCGCCGTTCGAGCGCCGTCCCGAAGTCGGAGAGGTCGATGCGACCGTCCTCCGTGATCTCCACCATCCGGAGGGTCGCACCCTTCTCCTGACAGAGGATTTGCCAGGGCACGAGGTTCGAATGGTGGTCCATCGCCGTCACCACGATGGTGTCGCCCCGTCCGACGTGGGCCCGGCCGTAGGACCCCGCGACCAGGTTGATCGCCTCGGTCGTGCCACGCGTGAAGACCACGCCCTCGGGCGTCCAGGCGTTTACGAACCCGGCCAGCTTCGCGCGGGCCGCCTCGTAGGCCTCGGTGGCGCGGATCGCGAGGCTGTACGCCCCGCGGTGGACGTTGGCGTTGGTGGTGCGGTAGTAGTCGGCGATCGCGTGCAGCACCGCTTCGGGCTTCTGGGTCGTGGCGGCATTGTCCAAGTACACGAGGCGGCGCCCGTGGTCCTGCCGCGCGAGCAGCGGAAAATCGGCGCGCAGGCGGGCGGCGTCGAGCATCACGCGAGCTCCGCGCGCACCAGGCGGTCGCAGCGCTCCCGCAGGTCGGCGCGCTGCATCCGGCCGAGGATCTCGGCCGCGAAGCCGTAGGTCAAGAGGCTCCGCGCCGTCTCGGGCGAGAGGCCGCGGCTCTGCAGGTAGTACAGCGCCGTCGGGTCGAGCGGCCCGACGGTCGAGCCGTGGGTGCACTTCACGTCGTCGGCGTAGATCTCGAGCTGGGGCTGGCTGTCGGCCCGCGCCTCGGTCGAGAGGAGCAGGTTGTTGTTGGTCTGCTTCGAGTCGGTGCGCTGGGCGCCGGGCCGTACGATGATGCGGCCGTTGAACACCCCGTGCGCCCGCTCGGCGAGCACGCCGTTGAAGAACTCGTGGCTGGCGCAGTGTGCGCGGGCGTGGTCGATCACGGTATGGTGGTCAGCGTGCTGGCTGCCGCCGAGCACGTACAAGCCGTTCAGGATCAGCTCGGCACCCGTGCCGTCGAGCACGGTCGTGATGTCGTGCCGGGCGAGCGTGCCGCCCACCGTGACAGCGTGCAGTCCGAGGAAGCTGTCGCGTTCCTGTCGCGATTGTGTCGTGGCGACATGGTACGCGCGGCGACCTTCCCGCTGCACGCGGTAATACTCGACGCGGGCGCCTTCTCCCACGACGACCTCGCTCACCGCGTTGGTCCAGTGCACGCGATCCCCGAGCGAGGTGTAGGTCTCGACTACCGCCGCCTGCGCGCCGCGCTCGACCACGATCAGGCCGCGCGGGTGTGCGACCTTGGGCTCGTCGCTCCCGCCATCGGTGGCGACGAAGACCACCTCGAGCGGCTGCGCGAGCACGCAACCCGCCGGGACGTGCACGAACGCACCATCCGCGAGGAACGCCGTGTTCAGCGCCGCGAAGGCGCTGTCGCGCCAGTGGGCGTGGCGGGCGAGGTGCGCGCGTGCGAGCGCTCCGCTCGGGCCCGCCTTGAGGGCCGCGGCCAGACTGCCCGCATACACCCCGTCCGGCAATCCTGCGAATGAGGACAGCTCAGGCACGTAGCGGCCGTCCGCGAACACGAGGCGGGGGCCCGCTGCGAGAGTCAGGCGCTCGATCTCTGCCCGAGCGGGGAGCGGGGAGCGGGCGGCAGAGGCGAGCGTGAATCGCGTCTCCGCGATGGGAGCGACGCTCGTGAAGCGCCACTCCTCCTGCTTCATCGTCGGGAAGCCGAGCTCGGCGAACCGGGCGATCGCCCCCTCGCGGATCTCCCGGAGCCAGGCGGGCGCGCCCGCGGCGCCGTTGCTCGCGAACGCCTGGAAGTCACGGACGTAGTGCTCCGTCATGCCACCGTCGCCGGTTCGCGGATCCAGTCGTAGCCCCGTTCTTCGAGCTCGAGCGCCAGCTCCTTACCGCCCGACTTCACGATCCGGCCGGCGGACAGCACGTGCACGACGTCGGGCTGGATGTGGGTGAGGATCCGGTAGTAGTGGGTCACCAGGACCGTGGCATTGTCGGGGCGGCGCAGCTTCTCCACCGTCTGCGCCACGGTCTTCAACGCATCGATGTCGAGGCCGGAGTCCGTCTCGTCGAGGATCGCGAGCTTGGGCTCGAGCACCGCCAGCTGGAGGATTTCGTTGCGCTTCTTCTCGCCGCCCGAGAAGCCGTCGTTGACGGGACGGTTCAGGTAGCTGTCGTCCCAGCCGATCAGCTTGAGTTTTTCCTCGAGCGCGTCCATGAACTCCACGGGCCCGAGCTCCTCCTCGCCGCGATGCTTGCGGATCGCGTTCACGGCGGAGCGGAGGAAGTACGCATTGGTGATGCCGCGGATCGCGACGGGGTATTGGAACGCCAAGAACACCCCCTCGCGGGCGCGTTCCTCGGGCTTCAGCGCCAGCAGGTCCTTGCCCTCGTATAGGATCGACCCTGCGGTGACGGTGTAGGCCGGGTGCCCCCCGAGGACCTGAGCCAGCGTGCTCTTGCCCGAGCCGTTCGGGCCCATGATGGCGTGTACCTCGCCGGTGCGCACCACGAGGTCAACACCTCTCAGGACCTCCCGGCCTTCGACGGTGGCGTGGAGGTTCTGGATCTCGAGCAGCATGTCTCCCGTTTCCCGTTTCCCCTGGCCCGTCATCCCACGCTCCCCTCGAGACTGATACCGAGCAGCCGCTGCGCCTCGACGGCGAACTCCATCGGCAACTCCTTGAAGACTTCCTTGCAGAACCCGTTCACGATCATGGAGACCGCGTCCTCGGCCGACAGGCCGCGTTGCTTCGCGTAGAAGATTTGGTCCTCGCCGATCTTCGACGTGGACGCCTCGTGCTCCATGATCGCCGTGCTGTTGCGCACGTCGATGTACGGAAACGTATGGGCCCCGCACTGGTCGCCGATCAGCATCGAGTCGCACTGCGAGTAGTTGCGAGCGTGCTCGGCACCCTTCAGGATCTTCACCAGGCCGCGGTAGGTATTCTGCCCATGGCCCGCCGAGATGCCCTTGGACACGATGGTCGAGCGGGTGTTCTTCCCCATGTGGATCATCTTGGTGCCCGTGTCCGCCTGCTGACGCTGGTTGGTCACGGCCACCGAGTAGAACTCACCGATCGAGTTGTCGCCCTGGAGGATGCAGCCGGGATACTTCCAGGTGATCGCCGAGCCGGTCTCCACCTGGGTCCAGGAGATCTTCGAGTCCTGGCCGCGGCACGCGCCGCGCTTGGTGACGAAGTTGTAGATCCCACCGCGCCCCGCCTCGTCCCCCGGGTACCAATTCTGGATGGTCGAGTACTTGATCGTAGCTGCGTCGAGCGCGACCAGTTCGACCACGGCCGCATGCAGCTGGTTCTCGTCGCGGACCGGCGCCGAACAACCCTCCAGGTAGCTGACGTAGCTCCCCGCGTCGGCGATGATCAGGGTGCGCTCGAACTGCCCGGTGGACGACGCGTTGATCCGGAAGTAGGTGGAGAGCTCGAGCGGGCAGCGCACGCCCTTGGGGATGTAGGCGAACGAGCCGTCCGTGAACACCGCCGAGTTGAGCGCTGCGAAGAAGTTGTCGTTGTGCGGGACGACCGACCCGAGGTATTGCTGGACGAGCTCCGGGTGCTCGCGGATCGCTTCCGAGATCGCGCAGAAGATGATCCCCTGCTTGGCCAGCGTCTCCCGAAATGTGGTCGCGACCGACACCGAGTCGAACACCGCGTCCACGGCCACGCCCGAGAGGCGCTTCCGCTCGTCGATCGGGATCCCGAGCTTTTCGAACGTCTCGAGCAGCTTGGGATCGACTTGCTCGAGGCTCTCGAGTGCGGGGCGCTGCTTCGGGGCCGCGTAATAGCTGATCGCCTGATAGTCGATAGGCCCGTACTTGACGTTCGCCCAATGCGGCTCGGCCATCTTGAGCCAGTTACGGTACGCCTTGAGGCGCCACTCGAGCATCCACGCAGGCTCGCCCTTCTTCGCCGAAATCAGCCGGATGACGTCCTCGCTCAGGCCGGGGGGAACGACATCCGCCTCGATGTCCGTGACGAACCCGTACTTGTACGGCTGCAGTACCTGGGCTTCGATGGAGGTCATGGCTGCTCCGTGACCCCGGGCTCGCGCCTGGGGTTCGCTGGCTCGGCGAACGTGATCGCGTACTCACACGCGTTGCACCCGCTCGTGATATGCGTGCGTCGCTCGACCGCGGCTCCGAGCACGTCCCGCAGAAACCGCTCCTCGGCGGCGCATACTTCGGGGAAGCGCTCGGCGACGGCGCGAATCGCGCAGTTGTGCTCGGAGAGGCGGAACGTGCCGGCCGCCTCCTGCCACTCGGCCATGTAGCCCTGCTGATTCATCAGCCGGGCGATCAGATCCACCCGCTCCGACGCCGCGGCGCCGGCCAAGTCCGCTTGCAGCTTGCGCGTGAGCTCGCGGTAGTGATCCTCGAACAACTCAACCGCCGCCTGGCGGCCGCCCTTCCCGGCGACGCGCTCCAGCAACTGGGTGAGCGTCTGCTCGTAAGCGCGCGGGAACAGCGCTTCGCCGTCCGCGCTCAACCGGTACGCGAAGGTTGGCGCGCCGACCCCGCGCTGCTCACGACCGTAGGCGATCAGGGCCTCGGCCTCGAGCTCCTTCAGATGGTGCCGGATCGCGTTAGGGGAGACACTCAGCTGGTGGGCGAGGTCCTTCGCCGTCAGCGGCTGCGCGCGCTTCAGCTGCAGCAGGATCTCCGCGCGAAGTCCTTTGTGCGCCGTGAGTTGCAGAGGATGAGTGCGCATCGGAAGCCGAATCCTAAGTGACTTACTCGGGATTGTCAACTAAAACAAAACGAATTGGCGTGAATTCGGAAGTCGCTGTTGGATAGAGACTTCAGACGTCGATGTCGCGATTCACCTCTCTCACCAGCCGCTCGTAATCCTCTGGCGTGTTCAGGTCATCAAGCACCGCCGGGTCGTCCACTGTGACGGACCGGAGCTCGAACCGGTGGGCGTGCAGAACCGCCCGAGCGCCGTGCCGGGTAGCCGCCTCGCTCGTCCCGACCTCGTCGAACAATGACGCATCCCAGATGACCGGTTGGCCGCGCCGCTCGGCGAAGACCGGGACGACAGCCGGCCCGCCGGTGCGGCGGTAGGCCTCGATCAAGCGCTCCACGGTCGCCAGCCGTACATGAGGCAGGTCCACCGGCCAGGCGAGGATGGCGGCGGGCCGGAGCGGCCGCAGGGCCGCGAGTGCCGCCCGCAACGAGCCGATAGGGCCGGTGTCGACCTCCGGGTTCTCTACAATCACACAGTCGTGGGGCGCGAGGATCGGCCGGACCCGCGGCGCGTCGGGGCCCAGCACCACGAGGCGGAGCTTCAGGTCGAGCGCTTCCAGCGCTTCGAGGATGCGGATGATGAAGGGGCGACCGCGGAAGTCCAGCAGCGGCTTGGGGGTACCCATCCGCCCGGAGCGCCCGGCGGCAAGCACGACGCCGGCGAGGGACATGACACCAACCCTACGCCGAGTTGCACCCGGGCGCCAAACCCCCAAATTGGCGGCCCATGGCAGTGCGGCGCATTCGCCAACTGGGCGATCCCATCCTCCGGGTCCGCTGTGAGCGGGTCCAGAATCCGAAGTCAGCCGCGACCCGGCTCATCGCGGACGACCTGCGGGACACGCTGCGCGCCGCGAAGGAGAAGTACAAGATGGGCCGGGCCATGGCGGCGCCGCAGATCGGCGCGCCGGTGCGGATCGTGTTCGTCCAAATGGACAAGCAGCGTTGGACCATGATCAACCCGGAAATCACCGATGTCGGACCGGACGACTTCCTGGTGTGGGACGACTGCTTTTCTTTCCCGAGCGTGTTCGTGCGAGTGCCGCGCGCCTACACGGCGACCCTCACGTACACCGACCTGAAGGGCAAGCAGCACACGATGCAGCTCGAGGGTCCGATGGCCGAGCTACTGCAGCACGAGATCGATCATCTCGACGGCATCCTCGCGCTCGACCGCGCGGCAGGCCCCGACCCGTTCGCCTTCCGCTCGGAGTGGGAGAAGATCCACGACCCGTCGGAGCGTTATGGCCGGCCGAAGCCCCGCGAGTTGACCTAACGCGCCGCTCGCCGCCGCGCTCGTGATCATGTCGCCCTAGGGGAGGAGAGGGTGGAGCGGCCGTCTCCACACCTCTCCAGATCTTATCCGACCGCTCTCAGCAACAGCCGTCAGTGCACCACGGGCAGTCGCACATGCCGCTCACCTCCTTTCCGCCGGCCCGAACGGCTCGGCATCATCGCGGTTCCGAACACGCACTTCCCGTCTCGCCGCAGGTCGAGACGCGTGCGCAGGCGGCGCACGTCTTCCTGGACGTCGGTACAACGACAGACAGTGGCAATGCACGCGCGGATGCTGTCGAGCAGGGGATGGTCGGGCTGGCACAGGCGGTAGTACATCCAGCGACCCTCGCGCCGCTCCTCCACAAGCCTGGCCGCCTTGAGCACCTTGAGGTGCCGGGAGACGTTGGGTTGGGACTCATCCAGGGCATCGACGAGCTCGCATACGCACGCGCCCGTCGGCACTGCGAGCAGGCAGCACGCGAGGCGCAGCCGGATGCGATCCCCAAGCGCAGCAAACAGATCATCGACGTTGTGCAACGCGAGATTCATATATTCCAATCTATGAATATATCAACGAGAGGGCAACCCGACGACCAGCTTCGCGGCAGCATCTGCTCACCGTTCGGGCAGCGGCTACGCCGTGAGCACGACTGCAAGGGTGACTGCGGGGACGCTAGATTGCGACGCGACAGGGGTGCTCAGCCGGGGTGACCCGGACGAGCTGAGATCACACCCTTTGAACCTGATCCGGCTAGCACCGGCGAAGGGAGTCGGTATGAACTGCGTCACTCAGATGTTCCTCGCCCGCCAGGGCACCATCACCCCACAAATGCGGCGTGTCGCGGAGCGGGAAGAGCTCCCCGTGGAGCTGGTGCGCGACGAGGTCGCCCGCGGTCGGCTCATCATCCCCGCCAACGTGAATCACCTGGCCCAACGGCTCGACCCGATGACGATCGGCAAGGTGGCGCGGGTGAAAATCAACGCCAACATCGGCAACTCGGCCGTCGAGTCGAACATCGACCAGGAGCTCGACAAGTTGCACCACGCGGTCCACTACGGCGCCGACACGGTGATGGACCTCTCCACGGGCGGCGACATCGACGCCATCCGGCAGGCGATCCTCGCCGCCTCGCCGGTACCGATCGGGACCGTGCCCATCTACCAGGCCGTCACCGAGGTGCAGAAGGTCGAGGACCTCACTGCAGATGACCTGCTCGACATGGTCGAGCACCAGGCGCAACAGGGGGTGGACTACGTCACGGTGCACTGCGGTATCCTGCGCGAATACGTCGGGCTCGCGCTCAGCCGGGTGACAGGGATCGTGTCACGCGGCGGGTCGCTACACGCCTACTGGATGATGCACCACAACCAGCAGAACCCCTTCTACACCCACTTCGACCGCATCCTCGAGATCGCGCGGAAGTATGACGTGACGCTGTCGCTGGGCGACGCGCTGCGGCCCGGGAGCCTGGCCGACGCGAACGACCGGGCGCAGTTCGCCGAGCTCGACACGTTGGGCGAGCTCACGATGCGCGCGTGGGCGAAGGAGGTGCAGGTGATGATCGAAGGCCCCGGGCACATCCCGATGCACCTGATCGAGATCAACGTCCGGAAGGAGAAGGAGATCTGCCACGAGGCCCCGTTCTACACGCTGGGACCGCTGGTCACGGACATCGCGCCGGGGTACGACCACATCACCTCGGCGATCGGCGCGGCGATGATCGGCTGGTACGGGGCGGACATGCTGTGCTACGTGACCCGCAAGGAGCACCTCGGCCTGCCCAACGCCGAGGAGGTGCGCGAAGGCGTGATCGCCTACAAGGTCGCCGCGCACGCGGCCGACATCGCCCGCGGGCGCGCGGGCGCACGCCAGCGCGACGACGCGCTGTCGCGCGCGCGGTTCGCGTTCGACTGGAACGAGCAATTCCGCCTGTCGCTCGACCCCGCCCGGGCGCGCGAGCTGCACGACGAGTCGCTGCCGGCGGAGTACTTCAAGTCAGCCGAGTTTTGCGCGATGTGCGGGCCCAAGTTCTGCTCGATGCACATCACGCGGGAGATCGAGAGAAAGTACGGGGAGGCGGGAGGCGGGAAGGGCGACGGGTCGGCGAACAACGAAGCGGCAGTGTCCGCAGACTGAGGGGAATTCCGTCGCGGCGTCGCGGGCGGTCCGAGCTACGGCCGCCCCTCGACCTCCGCGATCGCCTCGTCGAGCAGACGCCGTCGTTCGGAATCGGTCGCACGCTCGCGCAGACCCCGCAGCACGGCGAGTTGCGCCGCGCGGAGCGCCTGGTCCGATGGCACGGCGAGGTCGGGCCGCACGCCGACGCGCTCCCAGTTCGTCTGGGTAATGGGATTGATGGCCCGCCCCGTCGGCACCCAGATGCCGAAGTGGTCGGTGATCCGCTGCAAGCCACCGGGATGGGCGCCCCCGCCTGTCGTGTCGCCCACGATGACGGCCCGCCGCCGAGTCTGGAGATTGTACGCGAACTCCTCCGCACCCGAGAAGGTGAGCCGGCTGGTGAGGACGTACACCGGCCGCTCGGGGCCGTAGCGCACTCCCGGGACACGAGTCCGGGTATAGAAGTGTTCGGTGCGGTTGCCGGGGCGCCAGTAGAGCGAGTTCAGATGCACCGAGTCCGCGCCGAAGAGATAGCTCGACACGAACGCGACCATGGCCGGTGACCCGCCGCCGTTCCGGCGGACGTCGACGATCAGGGCGTCGGTGTTGGCCAGAAACGCGAACGCCGCAGCGGCGGCGTCCCCGATCCATTCCGGCTCGAACCCGAAGCTCCGCAGCTCGAGGTAACCCACGTTGCCCGGGAGCCGCTCCACTTTCTCGAACCCGAAGTTGACCTGACGGCCAAACGCTCGGGCCCGCGCCTCCATCTCCGGGGTCGGGCGCTGGTGCGTATCCAGTCTTGGCAGCGGCTCGTCACTGTAGCGAACCCGGAGGTGCCGGTCTTGACTCACCGCCTGCAGGTGCGCGGTGAGCGAGTCGGCCAGCGTCTGGGCGCTCGTGATCCATTCGTACTCGCCGCGCCGCACCCGGTCGCGGATGGCGCGCTCCATCGCGACGGCCGTGTCCGGGAAAACGTAGGCTTCCGTGAGCCGGGCCAGCGCGCCGTCGATCACCTGCCGTCGCGTCGCGGCGTCGATGGTCATGTCGGCTGGATGCGAGCCCTGCGCCGGAACCGGAGGCACGGCGACCGCCAGCAAGACGGCTGCGACAGAGATGCTTCGACTCATAGCCCACCCCGCGCCGTGGTTCGTGAAAAAAGAGGTTGCCGACGTACCACGGAAATGACGCAGCGCCCGGCCAGAGGGTCGCGCGCGGCGCGCTGTCCCCATGGCTGTCGCTATGGTGTGCGAATGCTGTTCAGCCAGAGCGCACGCACCGGACGCTCTCCATGCCTCTGATTCTCGGGCATTACTGAAGCATCGGAGTCCCTCATCCGGGACCGCTTCCTGTCCGTACAAATGCTCGAGGATGGCGATCCGGCACCGCCGACCATACGCGGCAAGAAGGGCGCTCCAAGCGGGACGAACCGTTGTCCAGAGCGCGCTGCCCGTTCGATGGGAACGAGCTGGAGCACGACACGAAAGACGTGGTGCCGCAGCCTGGACGGGCTCGGTGTCTGACGGCTGTCGCGATGCTGCACCGTTGCTGTTCGTCGCCTTAGGGCCCGCGTTTGACGAAGAACTCGTAAGGTGCCGTGCCCACTTCGTCGCCGAACGTGCCGCCGCCGCGCACGCGGATGAGATACGCTCCCGCCGGTGGCACGACGAAGGATCCGGGTGACCAGTACTGCGGTCCGCTGCCTACGAGGCTCGCGCCCCGCCCGGCCAGCACCGTCCCTGTCGCCGGGTCTACGACCTCGAGGCTAATGAGACTGCCGATGGGCAGGGGGTTCGCCGTCAGTCGCCACCATGGGCTGACCGCTTCCCCGGGCGTATCCGTCGAGGTGAACTCGTCGATGTCGCCGGCGGGAAAGATCGCCTCGCCTCGAACCGTGTCGCCCAGCGCGAAGGAGGAAGGCACGTTCTCCGGAGCGCGATTCACGGCTACCACGCGGAACCGGTAAGGACCGACGAACCGGAAGACGTTGCCGCACGTGGCGTCGTAGCACGAGCCAAAGTACTCTCCTCGACGCTCCGCCACCACGATTCGGACCTCGCCCGAGGCGGGCGCCCTGAACGGGCCCACCGCCCTCTCAAACGACTGTCCCACGACCCACGCCAAGGTGTCGCCCGTGGTAGGATCGAGCGCGATGAGCCAGGGATAGCCGGGCGAACCAGGCGTCTGGAACACGATGTTGAGATCTTGTCCGGCCGCCGCACGGAGCGCGTACTCGTCCCAGTCGCCGGGCGCGTCGATCGCTTCGCCGGTGACGGAGTCGCCCGGGACGAGGGCGCTGGGTACGCCCTCCGGCGACGTGCCGAGAAGCTCCACGGTGAAGCGATAGGGCCCGCGCTCCGTGGGACCCGGTTTCGGTGAGCTCCCCTCCCCGACCTCCAGCATGTACCAGCCTGTCTCCGCCAGGTCCACGCGCATGGATTGGTGGTCGCGCAGGCTCGCGGCTGCGCTGGGACTCCCCACGGTGCCACGCCAGCCCGGCTCCACCGCGAATCTCGGGCTCCACAGACTCGCCGCCAGAGGACCGCTTAGGGCCTGGAACGCGATGTTCACATGGTGGCCTCGCATCGCGTAGAACCGGAAGCGATCGACGTCACCCAGAGGATCAATCGACTCTCCGGCAACCGTGTCACCGATGGCGAACGTGTCGCGGACCGATTCCGGGCCAAACTTGAACGCGTAGAGCCAGACTCGGTATGAGCCCCTGAAGAGCCACGATCCGTCGACCCGCACCGTATAGGTGCCGGGGGCGAGCGCGAGGCGCCCCGTTTGATCGAGGCCGGCGGTGCCGAAGCCGGGTCCGAACGAATAGGCCGACGCCACCGCGCGCCCGGTCGCGTCGACCAGTTGCGCTGTCAGGACACCCTCGGGAGCGTCCGGGCCGCGTTGCACGACCAGGTCCACACCAGTCGAGTCCGGGACGGTCACGCGCCACTCGTCCACGTCGCCCGGTACGTCGATCGATTCTCGTGACACGCTATCGCCGAGTGCGAGGGTGTCGGGAGCCGTCTCGGGCCGGGGATTCACCTTGTACAGGAGCAAGCGATACGGCCCTCGATCGGGATCGGTACGGTCCCGCGTCCCTGACACGCGGAGGCGATACGTCCCGGTCGTCGACAGGGCGAAACGGCCGGTGACCTGACGCAGCAGGCTCGTGTCGGTCCCGCTGCTGGAGACGCCACCGAGTCGCGTGTCCCCGCTCGCCAGGACGTCGAGCTGCAGGTACGTGTTCGGCGACCCACTCCGGGCCTGGAGGAACGCAGTGAACTCTTCGCCCGCCGCGCCGGAGAACGTGAACTCGTCCACGTCGCCCGGCATATCGATCGCCTCGCCCACGACGGTGTCGCCCGGCGCGATCGCGGCGAGCACGTGCTCGGGGCGGCGATCCACCGGATAGAGGAAAAAGCGATACGACCCCGTGTCGGCCAAGAAATGGCTATCCGCGCCCGACACGCGTGCGACGTACAATCCACCCTCCGCCACTGTGAAGCGACCCGTCGCGTGGGCGAACAGGCTCGTATCGGACGCGGCACTCGTAGCGAAGGCTAGCGTGGGACCCGAGCCGGGGGCGATCTCGAGCTGGAATGCGCGCGCTGACTGCAGGAACGCGTTGAATTCGGCACCCGGGGCGGCCGCGAACGTGAACTCGTCCACATCCCCCGCGCGATCTATGATCTCGCCCCGGACTTCTGAGCCGACCGGTACAACGGCGGCACGATGCTCCGGTGCGCGATCGATGAGATAGGACCAAAAACGATAGGGACCCCGGTAGCGGGGGAAGTTGCCGAGAACTGGCCGGAAGTCGAACCGGTAGTCGCGCGACGTCGGGAGCTTGAAGCGGCCGGTGGTAGAGCGAGCCGGGCTCCCCGCGTCGGCGAAGACGTAGCTCAGGAGATCCCGCGTGCCCGGATCCCAGACCGCGAGATCGAGAACGCCGGAGCCAGCCGGGGCCAGCGCTTCCGCTACTGCAACGACTTCCTGCCCCGCTTCACCGTACATGAAGAACTCGTCCGCATCGACGCTGGGGTCGATTGCCTCGCCGACGATTGTGTCGCCGATCGAGAAGATGGGAAGGCCTGCACTCTCAAGAGATACACGCCACCCTCGGGGCTCTGGAAGTTCGCGCTGGCATTTTCGTCGAGCGGACCCGAACGCGGGTTGGCATACACCGACGCGACAGACTGGTGGTATTCGGAATCCACGACGATCAGTTGCACCGTAGCTTCCCGCGCCTCAAGGAACACCGCGTACTCACCCCCGAGGACGGCGGCGAAGGAGTACTTGCGGACGGTATCGCCGGTAATGGCGTCTTCGATCACAACGCCGACCGGAACTCGCTCACCTTCTCCTCGCGGTTCGAAGGGAGAATCGCAGGCGACTGCCGCCAGCCGAAGAGACGATCAGCTCTCCACCAGAGCAAACGCCCGCACCGGGAAGCTCCCCATCCCTTTGACTTTGGGCGGCACGGCGAAGAAGCGAAATCCCGTGTCGGGCAGCTCAGCCAGGTTGCACAAGTGCTCGACGATGGGGATCCGGGCGCCGAGGAGGATGGTGTGCACGGGCCGGGCGCCGTCCGAGGCATCGTCGATGTTGAGCGAGTCGATCCCCACGAGCGCGGCGCCTGCCGCCACCAACTGCTCGGCCGCCTCGCGGGTGAGAAACGGATGGCCCGAGCCGTACCGCTCGGTCCGCCAGTGGGCGTCCCACCCCGTGTGCACGAGCACGGCCCGGCCCCCCACGTCATGGCCGCGGAACAGCGCGGCGTCCAGCCCGCGCCCGGTGCGCGTCGTTGCGCGGATGACGACGCCCTCCAGATCAGCGACGGCTTCGAGCGGATAGTCCGCGATGTCGTTCGCGCCGTCGTACCGATGGAACGGCGCGTCGATGTACGTCCCGGTGTTGGCGAGCATCTCGATCTTCCCGATCTGGAACGTCGTGCCGGCGGCATAGCGGCTGCGCGAAGCGTCCCGCGACAGCCAGTCGCTGATCAGCGGTGCGGGGAGACCCGGGTAGGTGACCATCCCGTGCTCGACGGCGTGGCTGAGGTCGACGAGCCGGCGGTGCGGCGTCATCGCCATTCGCACATCAGTGGGGCGCCCCTGGCCAAGAGACCGGCCAGCCGCTCCACGTTACCCTCCAGCTCCTCATCTACCGCACGGGGGCAGAACTCATAGATCCGCTGCGCCAGGGCGTGGGGGTCGTGCGGCTTGCCGACAAACCTTGCGCGGAACCAGTCAACACCGGCGCCGGTCAGTTCGAACGGCTCGTCGGGCGCGAGCGCACGCAGCCACACGATCACGTCGTTCGGCGTGCGCCGGTCCCGCCGCCCTCCCGTCCCCAGGCGCACCAGCAGGTCGTAGGGGTCGGCCGTCGGCATCAGGCCGACGCGCACCGGAACGGTGTCGCGTCCGAAGTAGCGATCGAACCGGAACAGCAGAAACCCCCGCTGCCGAAACCGATCGTGCGCCGCCTGCAGCAAACCGGCCGCGCGCTCGGCAGTCACGACGACCGTGACACCGCCAGTCGGCACCCGAGTACCGTCGCCGGCCACCCCCATGAGGGCGCGGGACGGCCCGCCGGCCAAACGCTCCAGAGCCGCGACGGCGCCGTCGAAGTCGCCGGGCACGGTGAACCCTGCGGGCAGATGATACTCGGGACGCGACCGGCGCAAGCCCCGCCGCACGCCGACGAGCACGACGTTGAGGGCAACCAGAGCCAAGAGCACGAACACCGCCTGTCTGGCGCCCTGGCGCGGGCGGGGGGTCTCCCCGGCTGCTTCACGCAGTAGCGCGACGCCCGAGTCGTCCGTCTGGACGGTCGAGGAGTCCGGCAGGGTGACGGGGGCAATCGGGCGCTGATCCGCACCATCCAGACCGATCTCGCGGAGCAACCGTGCTGCCCGGCGCTCCAGTCTTGCCACAAGCACCTGCTTGAACGGGGGGAGCAGCTTCCAGGTCATCAGGGCAGCGCCCTTGAGCGTGCGCTTGAAGGTCTGTGTCTCCCGGTCGAGCCAGAAATAGCCCGCGTCGACCTGGCGACCCATCTGCCGGAACGTGGCGGCGCTCAAGTAGCCGCCCGGATCGCCCTTGACGTCGGGGTGCGCCAGCGCCGCGGCGCCAAACCGCCGGCGCACTAGCGCCCGGAAGACGCGCAGCAGGCGGGCCGGGTCCCGCACGACGGGGAGGCGCTCGTTGGTCCACCCCGGCAGTGGAGCGAACACGCGGGGGTCGCCCAGGTTGGACACTTCGAGAGCGCGACCATCGGCCAGTTCCGCCGTGAACTCGACGAACATCCCGCCGCCGCCCATGGCGCCGAGGACGGCGGCCACCATACCCCGCTCCCCCGTGACATCGTTCATGATCAGGAGCACACGCTGTGTAGTCGACGGGGCCAGCCGGAACAGGTCGCCCGCGACGGCGAAGCCCTCGCGCGAGAGAGCGTTCGCGTTCGCCTCGAGCCAGGCCGACACGTCCCGGGGGAACTCATGCCGGGCCGGATCGTAGCGCTCGTAGACCGGGTGCGCGTCGTCACCCGCCGCGCGCCAGACAGCCACAATGCAAATGACGTAGACTGCAGCGATGAGCCCGAGAATGGCGATAACGGCGATCACGGTCGATTCCTCCTTCGCGGCAGTAGCGTCACCCGGGGCTGCCGGACGAACCCGGCCGCTCCCCTGACACCGCCGCCCCCAGCACACGGGCGAGTGCCCTCAAGAGCTGCCCCTCCGCGCTCGCCCCATCGGGTGCTTCAGCAAGCACCACAGCGAAGCGACGCCGCAGCAACGGATCCCGCATCGCGTGGGCAGCGAACTGGAGCGTGAGTGGTGTGAACCAAGGCGCCTGGCGCGCCCCCGCACCGGCCCGCGCCACGGCGGCGTACTGCTCGAACAAGGCGAGCAGAAAGGTGCCCTTGGATGGGAACTGTCGGTAAATCGCGCCTTTGGTGAACCCCGCCGTCTGAGCAACCTCATCCAGAGAGCCCAACTCGATGCCTCGCTCGGCGAAGATCCGCAGACCCGCGTCGATCAGCAGCGATCGCGTCTCCGCTTTGCGCCTCGCGCGAATGATACCCATAAGAATCTAAGATACCTGTTAGCATCCTCATTGCAACGCGGTGCACGACATTTCAGACTTGAGATACCGATCAGTATCTCAACGACCGCCAACTCCAGATTTCACGCGCCCTTGTGCCGTGGTGTGACGTTGCTAATTGCGCCGCGTGAGACGCCACGAGAGATTGGGCCGCGCCCCGACTCGTCCCTTTGACAGGAGCACGTCCGTGAGCGACCAGGCAGCCGCCACGCCGCCCGGCGGCAATCTGCAGTTCGAGCGCGCCGAGCGCGCGACCCGGGCGACCGGATCGGGATGCGCTGTTTGCAAGCAGGTAATCACGACCGCCTATTACGAAATAAACGGCCACGTGACCTGCCAGCGGTGCCGCAGCCGGATCATCGCCGAGCGGAACCGCGGGACCTCCGGTACGCGCTTCGCGAAGGCGCTGGGGCTCGGGTTCCTTGCAGCCGCTGCGGGCGCAGGCCTCTACTATGCCGTCGCCGCCGCGACGGGAAGCGAGTATGCCATTGTGGCCATCGTCGTCGGCCTGCTGGTGGGCGGTGCAGTGCGCAAGGGATCGAACGGGCGCGGCGGCTGGCGCTACCAGGCACTGGCGATGGTCCTCACCTACAGCGCCATCGTGGTGACGTACATACCGCAGATCGTGAAGGCGATGATGGACCGCCGTGCCGCGATAATCAGTGAAGGAGTCCGACGGGCCGGTGACACGGCGACGATCACGGCCCCTACCACGGCACCGGATCACACGGGACGGTCGGCAACCGCCGGCGATTCCGCGCGCGCGTCGGCCAAGCACGTCGGCGTGGGTGGAGTGCTCTTGGGTGTCGGAGCGCTGTTTGTATTGGCGGCCGCCCTGCCGATCCTCGCGGGGATCAGCAACATCATCGGACTGTTCATCATCGGCATTGCTCTGTATGAGGCGTGGAGGCTGAACAAGGCGGTTGCGCTGCGGATCACGGGACCCTACCAGGTCGGCGCCCCACCGACTGCCACCGGCTGGTCCACGTCGAGCAGCTGAAGCACCTGGCAGCCGAAGCGGACCAAGCGAAGCGAACCGGTGACGCGAGCGCCGAGCTCACCGCGTGGCGTCAGGCGCTCGATCTCCTCCCAGCGGACACGACGCAGCACCGAACCGTCGCCACGCGCGTCGCAGAGTTGAGCCGCGCGGTGGATCGACAGCCGGCGGCCGGCAAGCAGGGCTCCCGCTTGGGCAAGGGTGCGGCGGGAGGGCTCGGTGCAATCGGCGTGCTGCTCGCGAAGTTCAAGTTCGCCCTGGTCTTCGTGCTGACCAAGGCCAAACTGCTGTTGCTCGGACTCACCAAGGCGAGCACGCTCTTCTCGATGCTCCTGTCGATGGGGGTGTACTGGACGATCTGGGGCTGGAAGTTCGCGCTGGGCTTCGTCGCGTCGATCTACATTCACGAGATGGGTCACGTGCAGGCGCTCACCCGCTACGGCATCAAGGCGACCGCGCCGATGTTCATCCCCGGTGTGGGCGCCTTCATTCGTCTCAAGCAGTACCCGACCGACCGCCGCGAAGACGCGCGGGTCGGACTTGCGGGACCGATTTGGGGCGTGGGGGCCGCGGCGGCTGCGTACGCGATCTATTTCGCGACGCGCGCCGGGATCTGGGGCGCGATCGCGCACGTGGGCGCGTTCATCAACCTGTTCAACCTGATTCCGGTGTGGCAGCTCGATGGCGGGCGCGGGTTCCGAGCGCTGACCCGCAGGCAACGTTGGATCGCCGTCGGCGTGATCGGGCTGGCGTGGCTGCTCACGTCGGAGGGCCTGCTCGTGCTGCTGCTCGTGGCGGCGGCCGCCGCCGCGTGGTTCGGGGACGCGGCGCCGGAGCCCGATGGAACGGCCCTGCTGCAATACACCTGGCTCGTAGCCGTATTGTCGCTCATGACCCGCATCTCCGTGGCCGGCGCTGCGCGGCGCTGAACGTCGCCGGGCCTGCCCGCCGCTGTTCTCGTCTCCAACCGAATGTGTCTGCCGGACTTGACTGGGGTGGGCCCGCTTCTATGTTTGCGATTCGGCCGGGACGCGCCCGCCGTCGGGACGTGAGACGCTGGAGCCTGGATGACGTACATCATCGCAGAACCGTGCATCAACCTGAAGGATCGCTCCTGCGTGGATGTCTGTCCGGTGGACTGCATCTACGAGGGCGAGGATCAGCTGTACATCCACCCCGACGAGTGCATCG